>Ga0255756_1000656_pt1 | contig 41189 bp, 29 predicted proteins | sample 011ome_20_FD_179956 | JGI IMG/M metagenome (GOLD analysis project Ga0255756, IMG submission 179956) | Coastal salt marsh microbial communities from the Groves Creek Marsh, Skidaway Island, Georgia - 011509CT metaG (version 2) | ecosystem: Environmental > Aquatic > Marine > Intertidal zone > Salt... | reverse complement strand
CGCAGGAAAGTGACATAGTTTTGCATGAGTGCCTGGTCAACAGCCGAGACCAGGAAAATGGCAATGCCCAGGTACCAGAATCCCTTTTCCTGGCACACTTCCTTGAAATGTCCCCACATGGACAACCCGTCTTTATGTCTGGCTGAGCTGGCATTAATGGTGTCCTGCGTCGACCCTGTCCTTGCCATGAAAACAATCCACATGGGTGTAGAAATAAGGAATGAGCCAAGACTCAACCAGGCAAATATTTCTCGCCAATTCATACCTGAATCCAGTAAAGGCGACCATATAAGTGGCATGATCAGTTGTCCTGCACTTGTTCCACCCAGAACAATGCCAATTGCAAGCCCCTGGTTGATATCAAACAAACGTGAAACAATGACTTTCATTGCAGCAACTATGGAAGAAGCAGACAGGCCAAGGAGTCCCCCTGCCAGGTAGTAGACACCAAGATTGGTGGCCATCAGGAACATGGCCATTGCAACACCACCACTCAATGCACCCAGCAAGACGGATAATTTACCTCCGATCCTGTCTATCATAATGCCCATACCAAGGGCGGCTACTGCGCCGACAAGAAACTTGGCCGTGGAAAGCAGATTGACCTGGGCATTGCTCCAGCCAAACTCGGCCATCGCGGGTTCATAAATCCAGGGTAATGAAAAGTTGGGAACACCAAATGAAAAAAAGACCAGGGAGAAGGCGATTAACAGCACTACCCAGTTATCTTTGAGTTCCTGCTTGGTCGTGGTTTCCATCACATCCCCCCGGATACTATGGCGCTATTCGCGTATTATTTTGAAAGGGTAACTGCTGCCTTCCTCTGACCAGGATCCTTCAAGATATCGGTTACGTGCGCCAATATCCTTCAGTGTTGCCTGGAAGCTGATGTCCACTCCCTCTCGCGTCGTGGCACTGGCCTGGAGCACCCAGTTTGGTGCATCCAGTTCTGCACTCGTGAAATTATAGGAGTTGCGTCCGGGATTGATCATACCGGTAATCTCATTACCCTTGTAATCCATGATGATGACAAGCGGACGCGTATTGCTGCCTGTGGTGATTGTGCCCCGCCAGGTACCCTTTAAAGGATGACCTTCCTGTGCAAACAGGCTTGAAGAGGCTAACAGGCATATCAACAGGCTAATCAGAGTTCTCATATTTTTATACCTGGTAGAAGTTTTCTCAAAGAGCAAAAAATAGTAACACAGCACTTCTTCCAGCTGCATTCTGTTCTATAACTTCTTTATTAAAGTGCAGTCTCAAATCTACTTCCAAACCACGAACCCCTGGGCCGTCCCTGTTCCAGCTTCACTGCGATAACACGGAATGTAATCCACAGTATCACCTGTCAGCTGTGTTTCAAAAACGGCTCCTGCTGCAGCAATCCAGTTACGCATTTCAGAGGTGCCCTGCATCAGAATATTTTGTGGTATAGCGGTCAGATGCTCCCTGTTCCTGCTATTCAAGGCTTCCATGAAGGCGTGATCAAATTCCTCGTTGATCGTGAAATGACTCATGCCACCGGAACCAAATACAGCAACGCGCAGGTCCTTATCCCACTCCCTGATGCATTGACCAACCAGTTCACCCATTTCAAAACAACGCATTGCTGTTGGCTGATTTGGCGGGAAAAACGTATTGGTAATAATTGGCAGGACAGGCACAGGATCATCTTCCATGACACGCCGGATAATCCAGCTGAACGCATGGGGTGTACCTATATGGTGATGTTCTGAGCCCATATCGGGCCACTCACTTGAGGCCGCAAAATCAAAGCCGGATTCCTGTCCTTTTGAAATCACCTGATGCGCAAGCTCTGGCAAGCCCGGCCATTCCTGCGGCTCTTCCGGTCTGTAGGCCCACTCACTTTCCTTGATACCAACGGGCAGCTTTTCAGACTGGGCCTCAGGCAAAGGCTTCTGCCAGAAAGTCTCACCATGGTAAACGGTAAACATGGGTTGCAGACTGGGCAACACCAGCTCACGCTGGTCATTACCCATGATTACAGCCACATCGGGCTTCACTTCTTTCCAGGCCGCTGCCAGTGCAGCGATGCCGGCCTGGCATCTCACATGACGACTGGTGCGTTCTTCAAGAGTCGTTTGTTCGGCAAAATTATCTGCCTTTCTCAGTTCAGCGAGCTCGTCAAATGAATATTGTTCACCCTTGAACCAGTGCGGTATACGTTTGTCATTGATGACACGCAGCATCCATTCTTCAGGAGTCGTATTGAGAATCGGACCATGGGTGGTCCACATACCAAGAACAATGTCAGCCATAATTAGAAATCAGTCTCAGAGACCAAGTTTGAAGAGCTTATTGGCATTGCCAAAGAAGATTTTTTCTTTTTCTTCATCAGATAACCAGTCGATATCCTGAATGATAGGCACTGTCTTGTCATAACACTCACCGGTGTCTTCATTGACAGAAGAACCCACACCAGGGCACTCGGAACCGTAGAGAATATTATCAACACCCACTACCTTAATAAGCAGTTCAAGAGATTCCTTGCTGTAGAGTACAGTATCAAAGTAAAGGTTGCGCATGCGGTCTATGAACAGGCCTTTGCTGATTGAACCCTGTGCTCCCGCTCGGGCCGTGCCGGCATTGAATCGGCCAATCTGGTAAGGCATGGCTCCACCGCCATGAGAAACGACTATTTTTAACTCTGGAAAATCCTCAAATACCGTGGACTGCACAAAACCGTAAACAGCAGTCGTTTCCTCATTGACAAAATACAGACTGTAGGGCTCACGCTGGGGGTTACGCGAACCTGCGGTATGGATATGCAGCGGCACATCGTATTCACAGGCTTTCTCATACAGGGGATACCAGTAGCGATCCCCCATGGGCGGCGCTTTGTTGCCATCATTCTCATAGGGATCCGGATTCAGCAGGAAACCCTTGAAACCATATTCCTTGATGCAGTGCTCCATCTCATCAAATACTACATCGACTGGTTCACCGCCCTGCTGCGGCAGTCCGCCGACACCGAAAAACTTATCCGGCATAAGACGCACACTGTCCGCGATAATCTTGTTTACCTCATGGATATACCACTCCACCAGGTAACCGGGCTTTTCAGAATGCATAGTCTGGAAAGGACGCGGAGAGATCAGCTGCATGTCCAGACCGTTGTTTGCCATGTGTTCGAGATGACCGCAGGGCGCCATTTCTTTTTTATTCCACGCAGCCACTAACTGCTCATCGGTGTACTTAACAGCACCCCGGCCATGGGACCCCCGGTGGCTGACCAGACCGGCTTTGTATATGGCCAACTGGGGTGGAGAGCTGACATGGGCATGGCAATCGATAATCAAGATATATCCCCTTAATACTTATTTTTCAGGTGTTTGCAGAGAATGATACTTCATCTCTTTACGCGCCTCGGCGATGGTCTTACCTTCTTCAAGGTATTTCCTTATTTGATTCTCAGCAGTATTAATTTGCTCTGCAACTTCGAGTACTTCGTCTTCACGATCTTTCGGAATACAGATCACACCATCTGCATCACCGCGCATAAGGTCTCCCGGCCTGACCCTTGCATCACCAATATTGACAGGCACCTGCTCACCATCTACCTGAACACGATCTTTGCCTGTACGCATGGAATAGGAGCGACTGTAGATTGGGTAACCAAGCTCAAGACATAAATGCACATCGCGGCAGGCGCCATCGATCACTGTGCCTGCGAGTCCTTTTTTATCAGCCAGGTAAGTCAGTATGTCACCCCACACAGTGGCATCTTCCCGGCCGCCATTGTCAATAACCACGACAGTGCCCTCATCGAGCTTGTCTATAAAGTCTCCCACGGTACCCGGATTGTTTGCATCAAGCGGACCATAAAGAATCGTGTACGCCCTGCCTGCCAGTCGAAAATCATGATTTCGTGGTTTTATTCCCAGGCACTGGCCACTGATTCGCAATTTATCCAGCGCATCACTGATGGTCGCCGTATCAAGTCTGGATACCCTTTCAACATTGTTGTCAGTCATTATTCTTATCCAGCATATTTTCGTAGTTGGTCCCCATGACCTCGGAAACAGGTTTGCCCTGTAATACATCTGCCGTCATCAGACGCTCCTTTTCAGCAATTCTCTCTGCCTTTGCAATCACCTCCTGCGCCTTTCCTGCTGGAATGAATACCACACCGCTTCCGTCTGCGATCACAAAATCTCCTGGTAACACTTCTGAATCCCCTACCTGAACTGGCTCACCAAAAGACTGCTCCCACACTCTTCCCCTTGCTGTATGTGGTGTCGTGGTTCGGGAAAAAACCGGAAAACCAATCTCTTCATATTCATCGATATCCCTGGCAGGACCCTCCATGATGACACCGCGCACACCCCTGGCTTTCGCTGCATTGGCCAGAACGCCGCCCCAACCTGCACAATCAATTCCGGTACGTTGCTCAACCACAATAACAGTCAACTCATCGGCACTGTCGATTGCAGCTGTACCAAGATGTCTTTTCGAACCACCCTTCGGCTCCTGGTCTGACAGCTTCACCGTTTGAACCACACCGGCAATACGGGCGTTCGTTGACCTGCGGGGAATACCGGAATGGGCGCCTGGCGACCCAACAGCATCCAGTGCGTCGGATACAGCACAGGCATCCAGTTTTTCAAGGCGTTTTATATATTCAGCTTTATCAGTCATTGTATAAATTCTGGTATAGGTAAGTAGTCCGTCAATCAGGTACTGCCAGTGCAATAAGTGCGGATTGTCCTCCCCCACTTACTGACAAAACAATATATTGTTTTCCGTCAAGCATATAGGTCATGGGCATCCCAGTTTGAGTCGCCGGCAATCTGATTTCAGCAATGATATCTCCTGTCTCTTTATCATGGGCGCGCAAAACAGGCTTCCCTTGATTGCCTTCACCGCTGATCAGTAATGTTTTTGTAAGCAAGATTCCCACCGGACTGGGGACACCCGTCCTGGGCAGATCAATCCCGGTCAAGGCCGGATGTTCCAACACGAAATCCGGAGTGTCAGCATTTGCAATCCACCAGAGCTCTTCTCCGGCATTAAGATCAATGGCAGTAATTCTGCCCCATGGTGGCTTAATCAAAGGCAGGCCATCAATGGTATTGGCATTAGGGCCGGCTATCCAGTCGACACTGGAGTTTTCGGCGCCAGGCTCCAGGCTCATTACCCAGGCCATTTCGCGAGACGTGACATAGAGTACTCCCGTCTCCGGGTCATAGGCCCCACCCTGCCAGTTTGCACCTCCAATCGGGCTTGGTAATACCATTGTGCCATCGGTCCCATCCGGATCCCCCACTCTTGATGGTGGCGCAAACATTTTACCAACCCGGAAATTGGACAAATGTGCTTCTGCCCGGGCACGCAGTTGCGGCGTAAAATCAATCAGTTCATCAATACTCATACCCTGGCGTACAAAGGCAGGCGGTTTAACCGGTACCGGCTGTGTCAGGGATGTCGATTCACCAGGTACATCTGACTGCGGTACGGGCCGCTCCACGATATCCCAGACCGGCTCTCCGGTAGCCCGGTCAAAAACATAAACAAAACCCTGTTTACTCAGCTGGGCAATGAGCTTTTGGCCATCTGGCCTGTCAACCAGGATTGGTGAAGTTGGGATATCCCAGTCCCAGATGTCATGGTGGGTGAGCTGGAAATACCAGCGCATTTCTCCAGTGTGATAATCAATGGCCACAACCGAGTTGCCAAAAAGGTTATCTCCTGGCCTGTCCCCGCCATACATATCACCCGTAGGTGTTTCAACCGGCAGATATAACAACCCCAGTTCAGGGTCTGCGGACATATGTGCCCAGACACCTGCATTCCCTGTAAATTCTGCAGAATTTCCAAGCCAGGTTTCTGCCCCGAATTCCTCTGGCTCAGGAATGGTATGAAAGGTCCACAGCAATTCTCCAGTGATGGCATCGTAACCACGGATATCCCCTTTCACGTTGGCCGCACTGGGTGGCCGAGTGGAAAGCGCATGTGATGCCCCCACCACGACCACGTTTTCTACCACCAGAGGAGGAAACGTCAGTCCGATATCAAGATCTTCCCGGCCCGGTCCCAGCCGCAGGCCTTGCTGCAAGTCCACCCAGCCGCCAGCGCCAAAATCTTGTACAGGCAAGCCTGTCCTTGCATTGAGTGCAACAAGATAATAGCCAGGTGTCACAGTAAAAATTATTTCGCGAATACCATCTGACCAGTACGAAAGACTTTTCCCGGACCCTTTCCGCGGCGCATTGGTGAAACGGTCTCCCTCCTGTGGCCTCCAGAGCCAGAGCAGCTGGCCTGTAGCAGCATCCAGCGCAACAACATTGCGGGTCACGCCGGCCGTAGCATAGAGCACTCCATTGACCATCAGGGGTGAAGTGACACTAACGGCTTCAGGTATAGGTCCTATATTGGCTGAGCTCCAACGCCAGGAAATTTCCAGGTCTGAAAAATTATCGCCATTGATCTGGTCAAGACCTGAATACCTGGTGGAACCTGCATCGCCGTTAAAATGCTGCCAGGATGTTTCCTGCTCTGCTCCTACGTACTCAAAAACCATGGGAATAATAGAAAGGGACTGCAGGCTGTCCAGTGTAGGATTCAGTCCGGTTCTTACGCCACCAAGATTAAGTACGTAAGTTGTAACGTCAAGATACTCACTATCACTCAGGGAGCCAGGATTTTCCCCTGGCATAGTAGTGCGGATACGTTCATAAAATACAGAAGCGTTATAACCCAGCCAGTCATTGTTCAGCCTTAGCTGTAACTCAAAGGGTATGTGGCAGCGTGTACAGTGCTCAGAAAAGATCTTCTCGCCATTTTCAAGATCGGCTGTCTGAGAAAATACTGGCTGAACAAGAAACAGTAGTGTCGGAATGAAATTTTTCATACTGACTAACTCGAAAGGCTTCGAGCAGGAAGATAAAAGATAAAGGAATAAAGATAAAGCCAATAATTCTCAGAATCTAAGGAATCAATTCAATCCTTTCTTTCCAGTGATTTATTCTTTCACTGTCACCGGTTGTGCTTCATGAATTTTTTTATACCATTCAGCGGGTCCGGTCTGGTGAACAGAATTGCCATTCACATCCACAGCCACGGTAACCGGCATTTCATCCACAACAAATTCATGAATGGCTTCCATACCCAGGTCTTCAAAAGCAATTATGCGTGATTTCCGGATAGCCTTGGAAACAAGGTAGGCAGCGCCACCCACAGCCATGAGATAAACAGCTTTATGTTTCTTGATTTCATCAATGGCAACCTGCCCCCGTTCGGCCTTGCCGATCATACCCATGATGCCTGTGCGCTCTAACATCGCACCTGTGAATTTATCCATGCGGGTAGCCGTAGTAGGTCCGGCCGGCCCAACGACTTCATTGCGTACAGGATCAACAGGTCCCACGTAGTAGATAAACTTGTCTTGCAGATCAACACCCTCTGGTAAGTCTTCACCACTTTCCAGTAATTGCAGAATTCTTTTATGGGCAGCATCACGACCGGTAAGCATAGTGCCTGACAGCAGCAGGGTTTCGCCGAGCTTCCATTGTGCGATTTCTTCACGGGTTACGGTATCAAGATTGACCTTGCGCGCGGTCGGACCCGCGTCCCACGTAATTTCAGGCCAGTCACTGAGTTTGGGTTGTTCAAATTCTGCAGGGCCATTGCCATCAAGCGTGAAATGGATATGTCTCGTCGCAGCACAATTGGGAATCATCGCCACAGGCAATGATGCCGCATGGGTTGGATAGTCCTTTATTTTGACATCCACGACGGTAGTTAACCCACCGAGTCCCTGTGCGCCAATACCCAGGTCATTGACCTTATCCATAATTTCCAGTCGCAGTTCCTCGATGCGGTTTTGAGGACCACGAGCACGCAGTTCATCGATATCAATGGGATCCATCAGAGACTCCTTGGCAAGGATAGCGGCTTTTTCTGCGGTGCCACCAATTCCAATGCCTAGCATTCCGGGCGGACACCAGCCTGCACCCATGGTAGGGATTGTTTTCAGGACCCATTCCACAATGTCGTCACTGGGATTTAGCATGGCGAGCTTGGATTTGTTTTCGGAGCCGCCTCCCTTGGCTGCCACATCTATCTCGAGAGTATCGCCTGGCACAATACTGGTATGAATGACCGACGGTGTATTGTCGCCGGTATTTTTCCTCGCACCCGCCGGGTCGTTGAGAATGGAGGCGCGCAGCACGTTGTCCGGATGCGTATACGCACGCCTGACACCTTCGTTAATCATGTCATCAAGGGATAAATCTCCTTCCCACTGTATATTCATACCCACTTTGACAAAGACAGTGACGATTCCGGTATCCTGGCATATGGGACGCTTGCCCTCTGCACACATACGCGAATTAATCAGAATCTGGGCCATGGCATCCCTGGCGGCCTGGGATTCTTCTTTTTCATAGGCCCTGTGAACAGCCTGGATATAGTCCAGTGGATGGTAGTAGGAAATGAATTGCAGGGCGTCGGCGACACTCTGGATCACATCATCCTGGCGAATTACGGTCATTAACTTTCCCTCTTCCAACTGTGCGAAGATTTTTCAGAATGTTAACATGCTTTACCTGAACTGCTTCCCAGGCAAAGACTATTCATCAACATGAACAAAGCATTTATCAAGGTCCTGCTCACTGCCATTTTATTTTTGACGGTTGCCAGCAGTATTGCCCAGGATGAATTCACTATCCTGTTTCTCGGGGATTCCCTGACCGAAGGCTATGGCCTGCAGGAAAACGAATCCTTCCCCAGTCTCATCGAATCCAGGCTGGCAACAGACGACATGGATCATGTCCGCATCATCAATGCCGGCATCAGTGGCTCCACTTCTGCCAGCGGCCTAAGCCGTCTGCAATGGTATATCCGCTCCCGCCCTGACCTGATGGTGCTTTCACTTGGTGCCAACGACGGGTTGCGCGGCCTGAGTATCGAAGAAATGAAAGCAAACCTCACGAAAACCATAAAGTATGCCCTGGATAATAATGTCCAGGTAGCCATTACTGGAATGCTGGTACCACCGAATATGGGACCCGAATATACAGAGGCTTTCGCGCAGGTATTCCCTGACCTGGCAGAGGAATACAACATACCCTTTATGCCGTTCCTGCTTCAGGATGTAGCTGCTATTCCTGAATTAAACCAGGCCGATGGGATTCACCCCAATGTCGAAGGTACAAAAATTGTTGCAGAAAATGTATACCGCTTTCTTAAACCCCTTTTGCCTTCCGGGTAGGAGGAATTTTCACTTTCAGACCTGAATGAAATTTTTTATCACCAGGTCTATTCGAATGTTTGAAAGCCATTTCTGAAATCTCCATGACAAATAACAGGCAACAGCGACACTTTGTATTTTCATTATTGCTGATATTTACAGTGGGACTTGTTTCCTGTGTCGCCACGCCTGAAGCCATCAGCCAGGACCGCCGTTCACGGGCCACCATAGAACAGGACCCGGCCATAACACTCAAACAACTCCAGGTCGGCGACTTCACCCTGCATTACGCAGAGTCGGGAGAGCCGGGTAATGCCACCGTGGTATTCGTCCACGGCACCCCCGGAAGCTGGCGTTCCCTTGGTCGCTTAATGACAAGCCCTGAATTACAGGATGCTCTAAGGATGGTTGCCATCGATCGTCCTGGCTGGGGCAACTCATTGCTGGATGATCAGCGAAGCGAACCGGATTTCGACTTACAGGCCCGCCTGATAGTTCCGTTACTGCAAAAACTGAAAGAGGAAACCAATGGCCAACCCCTGATATTGGCGGGGCATTCCTATGGCGGCTCTATCTCACCTTACCTGGCCTTTCGCTACCCTGAACTGGTTGATGGAGTCCTTATGGCAGCCAGCGCCATTGATCCGGAGCTTGGACGCCCGCGATGGTATAACTATGCGGCGAGTGTGTGGCCAATCTCCAGGCTCATAGATGAACGGCTGCAAATTGCCAATGATGAAATCTGGGGAGTAGCACCTGCACTCAGGGAACTGGAGAGCTGGTGGCAGACCACAACAATTCCGCTAACCTATGTTCAGGGCGAAGACGATGAGCTGGTACATCCGGAAAACCTCTCCTTTGCCGAGCAATCCCTACCCCCAGCAAACACACGTGTTGTCAGGTTGACTGAACAGGGTCACCTGCTTCATGTACAACGAAGAGACCTGCTCTCCGAGCTGACCCTTGATTTGCTTGCCAGGACGAGAATATATCTCGCTACCGGCATCGATCCATTGAATACAACAGAGTTCGCTGAACGGTCAAACTCATGTGTCGAGGTCACCGAGCTCTGCTGACCCAATTCACTTTGTTTTTTCTAATCATGGGTTATTTCAGGAGTCTACTGATCAATAGCATTGTCCGGGAAGCCTGCCTTCCTGGTTAACCAGATAACTACCGCAATATATCCACTCCCCCAGATCAATCCCGGCAGGATCGCCTCGATGATATCGGGAGTCATCAGGATATTGTGAATCACTACAGGAAAGGCCAGCATCACCAGGAAAGTGACCAGAAAGCTTATAAACATTCCTTTCCAGTTCAGACCATATTGATAAAGGATTCTTCTTGCCACAGCAGTGACCACCCACGTGGAAAAAAATGCATAGATCCCCTGGCCTAATCCTGCCCTCAGGGTGATCGCCAGGCCATATTCACTGTTCACCCATCCGGCCCAGCTGCCATAAATCAAAAAGGCCAGAGTTGCTGCGAGGATGTTAGCTTTTTCGGATTTCAAGGACTTCAACCTGGGCGTCAGCCAATGGCGCATCAATAGATTTTTCAAGAATGTCGGGCAGGTATTTCAGCGAAAGCTTTTTCCCTTCGACATCTGCCTGCATGATACTTTTTGTATGGGACTTTTCCCTTTCCATCAGCACTGAATGCTTCTCCATCCCTTCGAACTGGATCATGTGATAACCCCGCAGCAACTCACTCGCATCAGTCAGCTTTTTGCCCATTTCACTCGTCCAGGCGTTGAACAGACTCTTCCTGTAGGCAATAACTTCCTCTGTCTTGAGTGACGAAGAAGTAAACATAAACCAGTGTTTGAATGATTTCTGCGAGGCCAAATAATGTTCTCCATCCCAGGAGAAATGCTCGATATGTTTTTTTCCTACAAGAAAAAGATCAAAAGGATTGTATGCGGAAAATTTCAGCTCATGCAGAAACTTGCTGACGCCTTCCAGCCCCCCCTTTTCCAGGGCAGAAGGAATGATGTCGCCTCGAGATTTGGCACCAGGTGTTTCAGGCGCATGATAACGGTTGAGAAGCGCCAGGATTACGCCACGGTTGTTAGCACCAAACCAGGTGCCGCCACTTAAGACATCCACCGGATAAAACAACCTGGTGTCATTATGGGATCTGGAGTAAAGCAGGCCTGACTCTTTGCGTGTGCGAAGTTCGTCGCGGTTCATCGTGACCACGCAACGTTTCTTTCCTCGGTAAATCGTCAGGGTACACACAGGAACCACCAATTATTTTCTGACCGGGCAGGTAGATTAATTTTATTTAAAAATAATTCAGAATTATCAGGAATAGTAGCAGGAATAAATTAAGATTACGTAAGCTGCAGCTTCAGGAGTGTTACTGGTTTACTGCCCTCAGGTAAGTGGCTGTGCCCGGGGCAATACCAATTGAAGGATCCAGTGTTATGTCATGCTGCTGGGCCAGGAGTGTGCAATAGGCCAGGTGGTGAATGCTGTGATAGGCAACATAGTGCAGCTCGCGCATCACGAAGCTATTGATTTTGACATTAACGATTTTTTCACAGGACACTTCGGAAATAATTGTTATCGGCCTGTCTTCGTCCAGCTGATCAGTTAAGGCAATCCAGTTTTTCAGATCATCCAGTGCATTACAGGCAATAAAGATATTCCGCTCCATCTCACTTTCCCTGTTGCGTTGGTTGTAATCTATACAACCACTGGCAAGGCCATCACGAAAAACCAGGAAATGATCGACGATATGACGAACATGTTTGCCAATCCCCGCGCCACGGTATATTTCCAGCCCGGCTTCATGCCTGACCAGCGCATCCAGAAGGGATCGTGTCTGTTCGATTGATTCGATTGTCGCCTTACGCAGCTGCTTCATCCCGCTTCCACTTCCTTAAAAACTTCTCTGCCCCTTCATGACCCAGATATCGCTGCAAATATTTCAGCGGACTGTTCCTTAAATCCACCAGGATCAGACCGTCCAGGGCCTGGTTAAAGCCGTGATTGACTGAAAACGAGACGAATCTGCCGTTAAGCGCCAGGTAATGCCTCAGAAGGACCGGAATGCTTTTTCCTGGATCAAAATTGCCGACCAGCTTGTTGATCACGGCGATGTCAGAAAGTGATGAAAGCATTTGGCTTTTCCAGAGTTTTCCTTTCACTTTCAGTGGTGCAACAGGTTTGATGTCAGTTAAAAATTCCGGCGCTGCTGCGAAACTGGTGAGCATTGTCTCTGATAGGAATGCCCTGGCAAGCAAACTGTGCTCGCTGGAAATACTGACGCAGCCAAACAAGGTGTGGTACTGGGGGTTTTTTGCAACAAAGGTACCGATACCGCGCCAGAGTATATCCAGGGCCCCCGGGTTTCTCTGGTAATTGATACTGATAAAAGAACGGCCTACCTCAAGTGCACCTCCAATCCTGTCTATGTACTTGCGCCTGTACTTGAACAGGGAACGCGAATACAAACCTTTCACACCCTGGGCTGCAATAATTTCGTCACACTTGCCCATGCGATAGGCGCCAACCAGTCGGTTTGCATCAGTATCCCAGACAAACAGGTGCAGATAATGCGGATCAAAACGATCGCTGTCTTCAACCTGCCCGGTACCTTCTCCGGCAGCCCTGAAGGTCAGCTCCCTGACTTTGGCCAGCTCATTCAAAAGAGGACCCATGCGCTGGAATGGCACGCAATAAACATCGAAAGGTGCCTTGGACAGCAGCAGGCAGTCCTCAAGGGTCGCCAGTGTATCCAGCAGTTCGGCACGTTTTTCACCTTCTTCCTCCATCTCAAGGATTTGCTCATGGGCAGGACGGGCACTGCGATTCTTCAGGCACAGCGCCTCACAATTTAAACGCAGATAGTCGGTCAGTAATTGTTCATCCTGAAAGGAGCCGGTTTCTTTTTGTTTTAACAATGATCCCGTCACAAAGGTTGTAGTGTGCCCACGTTTATTGGTGAGCTGTCTTGCCAGCATTGCCGTGCGCAGCCGTGGATGAATCATGCCAAGAAAATAAAACCAGAAACTGTTCCTTCCTTCTACATACAATGACATACAGGATGCCTTGTATTTCATCGCCAGCCTGCCAAGCATTGGGGTCCAGGGTTTTTCAACAATTGCTCGCTTTTTAAGCTCCAGACTGGCAACAGTCCCGGCAGGGAATATCAGCAAGGCACCACCCTGCTTGAGATGAGCACTGACTCTTTTCATTCCGGCCATATTTTTCTGCCTGCTGTTGGCAGAAAGCACATCCACCCCAATAAAGAGATCTTCAAATTCGGGAATCCAGGTCAGGATTTCATTGGTAAGGACTTTCAGGTCAGGGCGATATTTGAGCAGAAGCCTGGCAAGCTGCATTCCCTCAAGCCCACCAAAGGGATGATTGGCAAAGGCAATAAAAGCACCCTCGGCAGGGATATCGTCGAGGCGCTCCTCGTAAACCACTTGTGTGCTTGTATCAAGACTACCAAGAACATGATCCAGAAAAGATTCTGCGATTGGCTGCGTCGGGTCGAGCGTTTTTTCAGTCCAGCGATCGTAAATACCGGCAAGCGGATTGAGCCCGAGAACGGCATTCCCTATCTTGCTAAGATATTGATTTTTAAGATTTAATCTTGCCGGATTTGCTGTTGTAGTCAATGCTGGCTGACCCCGGATCCGTTATTATTTTAATTAGTTGAAGGATAATCTTTGCTGAGCTTTCTTTCCAGTCGCCAGCCCCTGATAAGGGCCACAATGCCCGGTGGCCTGAAGCCCCTCTCCCGATTCCTTGCGCCGATTTTAAAAAGTATTCGGTATTGCCTGAGCAGGACCGTCATGGCTTCCCAAAAGGAAGTATTCCGATCCCAGATGTGCAGTGACTCTGAACTTGCCGCATTGATTTCAATAATTTCAATGTCATGACCCTTCTGCAAAGCGTCCAGGTTTCGAAACTTGATGTCCAGGCGCCCGTAATAAAATTCCGGTATTTCATTCATCAGGAAATCAATTTTATCTGTCAGTGATGCTGTAATGTATTCTTTGCCCTCTCGGAATATTGCCCCCTTGCAGTGACTGGCGGAAAAAATCAGCCGGTAGGGTTCTCCCTCTGGTATAACTTTTTCAAGATTGTGTTTATGCCGTTCCAGGTATAGATGCTTCAGTTGTCCTGCCCTTGGATCAAGCTCGATCAATTGACTCAATGTATGAAAACCATTTCCAATGACATACGGCATGTATTTCAATGCCAGCGAAATGATACGCCCCTTTTCACCACCAGGATTCCTGACATAGAAAACCCCTGCTTCGGGTTCCCAACTGGCCAATTTCTGGATCATGATCCCTGCACCAGACGGGTAACCGGATAAATAGGCTTCAAGTTCCGTGTCATTTTTTACCAGGCGGACACCATTACCCCTGCAACCAATATCCGGCTTACATACTACTGGCCAAGTCATGCCATGCTTATCAAGTTGTCCCCTTATTGCATGGATCTGCGTTTCCATGGATTGCGTATCAAGAGTATGTACAAACCAGTCCAGGATGACTTGCCGACACTCACCAGTCGCCTGCGCCAGTAAATTGCTTTTGGGTGTACCCACCATCCCGCCAAGTGACAGGCAAGGATTGGCAAGCAGAGGTAGCGTGATAGAACGATGAAAGAGCCCCTGCACCAGGGTTTGGACTGCAACAGGGATATAGATAAGCCAGGTGGGCCAGAACTCGAAAAACGAAAAGGGCTTGCCTGATAAATCCAGTGCTGGCATACCTGGTGAAACAAAAGGTCTGGATGACCTGTCTTTATCTGGGATGCTGGTCATGAGACGAAGTTTCCTGCTGACTCAGCCAGCTTTTTAATCAAATACATTACTATGCAGGACAGTGATCAGGGGAAAAACTTTCACGCATTATGTCACCCATCAACAATGACGCAAACCCACTCATAAAGGGACTGGCGCTAGACCCGAGATTCCTTGCTTATTCCTTTGTTTTCTTTGCCTTACAAACTTGCCTGCTTTATTCTGTCAGGCTTTCGGAAAAGTAGTAATTGCCAATGATTTTGCAGATAAACGACCTGTGCAAGACCTTTCGCACAGCAGCCAACATGGAACCCATTGAAGTGTTGAAAAACCTCAACCTTGAAATGGAAGCCGGGGAGACCCTGGCCATTCTGGGCCAATCGGGCAGCGGGAAATCCACGCTGCTCACACTGCTTGCTGGCCTGGATTCTCCGACATCCGGTTCCATTATCCTGAACAACCAGGATATGCATGACCTGGATGAGGAAGCACTGTCCAAATTCCGTGCTAAAAATATCGGCATTATCTTCCAGCAGTTTCACCTGATGTCCCATTTAACGGCACTGGAAAATGTCAGCCTGCCACTGGATCTGTTCAAGGATTCACAGGCCTCAGAAAAAGCCAAGGAGGCCCTGGAACAGGTTGGATTGGGCAAACGCATGGAGCATTTCCCCCACCAGTTATCCGGCGGTGAATGCCAGCGCGTTGCCATAGCAAGAGCCATGGTTGTCAGACCCAGCATACTGCTGGCCGATGAGCCTACAGGTAACCTGGACAGCACTACAGGTGCGTATGTCAGTGACATGATTTTTGACCTGGTGGAAAAACACAACATGACATTGTTGTTCGTCACGCATAACGAGGAATTGGCTATGCGATGCCAAAGACAGCAACGACTCCAGGATGGCAGGTTTCTCTAGGGAATAATCAGGCAAACACTATGCTTTGGCTTCAACTGGCTCTTAAAGAGATTTCCAATAACTACAAGTTCAGTTTGTTTTTTGTACTGAACCTGGGGATTGGCCTGATCGGCTTTATTGCCCTGGACTCGTTCAAGAGCTCCATAGATGAGCATCTGGAAAACAATTCCAAGTCTATCCTCACAGCTGATGTGCAGATTTCCTCCCGCTTCCCCCTGACGGAACAGGAACATCAGCTTTCTGAAAGCCTGCTGGATACTGACATCCTCTCAACGTCAGACCAGGTGTCTTTTCTCTCCATGGTAGCCGGGAGCGAAAATTCACGCATGAGCACACTCATCGGTATTGATGATAATTATCCGCAGTACGGCGAGATCATCCTGCAGGAGTCAGGTCCGGTATCACTTGGCAATGCCAGACAGGAATTGATCAGTAATGATTACATCTGGGTCGCAAGGGACCTCATGGTGATCCTTGAACTGGAGATAGGACAGCAATTGAGAATTGGTGACAGGGAATTCACTATTGCCGATGTGATTCTGGAAGACCCCAGCAGCACAATTTCTGCCATGTCGAATTTCCCGGCCATTTACATGGGACTGGCGCAGGTTGAGTCCACGGGACTTATTCAGCTTGGCAGCCGAATCACCTACTCCCGCTTTTACAAGCTTCCCTCGAGTTTCGAATATGACTACCGTGAACTGGAACAGGAGTTTCGGGACATGGAGCAGGAAGTCTACCGGGATACACGCCGCCTCAGCATGACCACCCACCAGGAAGAAAGCGAAGACCTTGGTGAAGTCCTTGGCTACATGAACGACTACCTGGGACTGATCGCCCTGATTGCCCTTTTTCTTGCCGGTGTGGGTGCTGCCTACCTGTTCCGCGCCTTTTTTACATCCCGCTTTAAAGACATGGCCATATTGATGTGTCTTGGCGGCACACCAAAGCAGGCTTACCAGATGACCCTGCTGCAAATTATCATCCTGGGGTCATTCAGTGCGATCCTGGCAAGCGCCATTGCCTTCCTGGGTCTGCCGCTACTACCGCTATTATTTGAAGGCTTTCTACCCCGCGGATTCACCAACAACATGGAAATGAATTCCCTGGTGCTGGCCTTCTTCATGGGCACAATCGGCAGCATCATTTGCTGTTTGCCAATCCTGTCCAAAATTTACGACCTTAATCCCATCGGGCTGTTCCACGAAAATGTTCAGCCGGCCTCATCGGCATCACACTGGCAACGTCATGCCATGAGTTATGCGCCGATTTTGCTGACATTCTGGTGCCTGGCCATGTGGCAGGCCAGTTCCGTCTTCATTGGCACTTTATTCGTGGCAGGATTCCTGGCCGCCATCTTCATCCTGGGCGCAATTGCCTGGCTCATACTTTATGGATGTACAGTCTTGAGCCTGGGTAAACAGGTGACACGTAAAATTGCCTTGCGCAATCTCAGCCGAAACCGACTGGGGGCAGTTTCCTGTTTCCTGGCCATTGGTCTTGGTGCACTGCTTATCAACCTGATCCCCCAGATACAGAAAGGTTTGCAGGGATATATCGAGCAACCCTCTGATTATTCCGTGCCCGACTTTTTCATGTTTGATATCCAGCCAGAGCAACTGGAAGATCTCCAGGCCGTTATTGGTGAAAGAGGATATTCACTGTCATTCCTGTCTCCCATGATCCGGGCTCGTCTGGATTCAGTGAATAGTGAAGAAATTGACGACCCGGAAGAAACACCCGATGAGCAACTCATGCGTCGCCGGATGTTCAACCTCACCTACCAGGATGCACTGAAAGATTCAGAAACCATAGTGGAAGGCGAAACATGGTCTGGCCCCTGGGACTTCAATTCAGACGAATTGCCCGGTATTTCCATCGAGGAGAATTTCGCTGAACGTATGGGTCTGAAAGTTGGTGACACCATGACCTTTGATGTGCAAAGCGTCCCCATTGAAGGTCGCATCATCAATACCCGTGAAGTCATCTGGAATTCATTTCAACCTAACTTCTTCGTGTCATTCCAGCCTGGCGTGCTTGACCCTGCCCCGAAAACTTTTGTCGCTGCGATTGCCAATGTCGCGGATGTCGATCGCATTCCGGTTCAGAACAGTATCGTGAACACTTTGCCTAATATTTCGGTGATTAATGTGCAGCAGATCGTTGCCAGGATTCTTGATATTACAGACCAGATTAGCTGGGCAATCCGGGTCATGGCCTACCTGTCCATTTTCGCTGGCCTGGTGGTGCTTTTTTCCATTGCCCGCTACGAGGTGAAATCCCGTTTCTGGGAAATTAACCTGTTAAAAATTCTCGGCGCCAATTTTTCAGATGTGAAACATATTGTTGAAATCGAATTCGGTATTCTCGGTTTCTTTGCTGCCATTGCCGGTGTGAGTCTCAGCCTGGCCATGTCCTACGGTATTTCGTATTTTATCTTCGATGGCTTGTGGAGTTTCTCCCCCGTGATTACCGCCTTCACGATTCTTGCCATCAGTGGCTTAAGCGTCCTGACCGCGCTGATAGCAACACTATCAGTACTGCGACAGAAACCCCTGGAATTGCTCAGAACAACCTGACTGGCAATTAAACATGGAGCTGCTCCTTAATATTGTCCTGGGCACTTTTGCAGCAGCTTTTGTGATTGGCTGCCTTTTTACTCTTATTTCGGGTTCATTCCGGGGAATCAGGATTCTCCTGATCATCCTCAGTGTTCTTTTTGTCCTGGTAGTTATACCCGGTTTTGTTGTCACACGCGGCTGGCTAATCTTTCTTTTTTTTCAGCTCATGACATTCTGGATAGTGATCTACATGTTTCTACTCACCGGTGCTGCTGCCGGTTTTGGAGTCTACAAGCTGATTCACAAAACAGCACCCGGAAGCGCGATTGATGAAACAGAGCTGAATAATTACCTTGGTCTTATTGAGTTTTCGACGCGGGAAGGTATTAGTGAAGAAAGAGCGCTCTCAAGGATAAAAAATGGCTTCTACAGGGGAGGACAATTCCAGGGAAACTGGTTTGTTCACCAGTCAGAATTAAGTGGTAACGGATCGGAAAATCAGCAGCCATGAAAAATTCAGAGCTATTCTGAAAAAAGCGGTTTTCCTTCCTTATCAAGTACGGCATCTGCAATAGCAATACTTGGATGCGCCTTGGCCCTGATCCCCAGAACTGAAACAGTATCTCCCGGCACAAGGTCATTCCTGCGCCAACCCTTACGCATCAGGCCAACCGGACTGGGTAATTCAAAATTCCAGTTAACTACACTGCCGTCTTCCTGAACAACATCCACATAAAGACGTGCATGAGGACTTGTCCATGCCAGTTCTGTCACAGTACCAGTGACATCCACTTTGATGTTCGGATCAAATGCAGCAGCCGAATGATGGGCAGAAACGGGCATTACGAACACTGAAAACAATATTACTACGATGTACTTGATCATCAATTTTTCTCTTCGCTAGCACCAAGCTTCAGGCTGCCTAAAGCTTGTGGCTTGTGACTTTGTTATTGAACTGTCTCAAACAACTCTACATCCTGCTCGTTTTCGAGACATATTTCTTCTATCAATTCTGTATCCACCACGGCATTACTTTCAAGCACAACCGTCCAGGGCTCAGTGTATGCTTTCGGGTCATCGACAGTAAGTTCAATCTTCAGTGAACCAAATTCGGGGCGGGTTATTCTCTCGGTGACACGGGCAGCTTCAGTAATGGGATTGCCCTGCATATCGAGCCACAGATCATCCCTGTAACCCAGGGATTCGACGACCAGCGTATCTCCTTCCCACCTGCCGATGGAATAACCACTCCAGTAGGGAAAAGGATCTTCTGGCAGCGGCCTGCCATCGAGGAAAATCTGTCGGTAGCTGGCATTAAATTCGTGCAGGATAACAATCAAATCTGGCGTCTGGACGATCTTGTAATACTGGGGAAAATAATAGGCCCGTGGAAAATTCGGTGGCAGGCAGCGCGCATGCGGATCATCCATGGACTGCCTGGCCGCTCTTTCAGCAACCAGGTCGGCAGCCCAGGGCTGGTATGGCAGGCCATTATCCAGGCTTCTCGCGATATCACGCTGATCAGCTGGAAGATCCATCTGGGTGATACAGCTGCTTCTGTCCGGACACTGATCCTTTAACAGTTCCGCAGCGACCCAGATACCGCTGAGATTTGGTGTGCCTGCAATACGGGGTGCCGGGGCATCAAGGTCAGGACTGCCATCTGCATTTCGGGGAATTCCGGGCGTTGGATAATCAAACCATTGCGCAAAGAGAGATGTTGAATAAAGCAGGCAGGACAACGCAGTAAGGATTAGTCTGGATAAAGGTAATTTCATGGTGTTCTTCATTAATCAGGACAGCCCAAGCATAATCGCTTCACCGTAAACAGTCCAATTGTCACCAATACCATTCTTCAATTGCTTTAAATTTTTATACCTTCCTGTATTCAAGTTTGTCACTATTACCGGTCTTTGATCAGATTATTATCAGGACGCACGAACCTGAGGGAAAACACAATGCGACTGCTCAAGAATCCAGCCCTTTCTTTTTTCTGCCTGTTCTTCTGTCTGGCCAGTTTACCTGCCTCGGCCAAGGTGTCTGTTTCAGCGAACCTGGAATCAGTTGTAGGGTCAGGGCAACAGGGTGCACCCGTCTCTGAAGCACACCGTTCTGCCTTTCTGGAAAATGAACTCAATAGCTACCTTCAATCCTGTAAGCAATCCATGTTAATTGATGAAAGCATGCTGCCCATAGATTCTTTCAGGTACCTCTCAGTCACCCAGGACAATGGCGACATCCTGATCATGGTGATGGACGACGACGATCTGCTTGATAACAACAGTACTGTCTACAGTAAAACTGCAGCCGGGCTCACTCGCCATTTTAATTGTGGCGAGAAACACATCACTCCCATCCTGGCCCTGGTGAATGAGTTGCCAGTGGATGAGAAAGTGAAACACGCTGCCCTGCTCCCCAAGCGCGCCATGCTGACAAGCTACGAGCCCAACATCATGAGTACAAGGATGGATGATAACGACATCAATGCCATGTACCTGGATTTCAAGGTTTCCCTCAAGTACCCGGTTTTCCATGACGGTTATTTTTCCGATGGAAATGATCCATTGAACCTCTACCTGGCATTTTCAGGAAGACTTTCACAGTACATTGAGACTGATATCTCCTCACCGGTGGTGGGACGCCGTTTCAATCCGAAATTGTTTTCCCGCTATGTTTTCGGCGATGGTGATGATTACGTGGACATTGGCTACAACCATGAATCCAATGGCCAATCCATCGTGTCACCTGAAGGCCTTGCTCAAAAACAGCAGGAACTCGGGCCTACTTACGACATTCTGGCTCGTGAATTTATCAGCAGGGGCTGGGATTACTGGTCTGTTGATGTGAAAAAGACTTTTTTCGACAAGAATTCCAGGTATGGCGAGTTATCCACATACCTGAATCTGCATTATTACGTGAGCAATGGAATCCTGCAGGGCAAGCCCGAGGAATACAATACTTGGGAAGACGGCGGCATGGTGGAAAAACCCCGCAGCGAATACGACGGCATCACCTTTCTTGCCCGCTGGGATTTTCCCCGTGACTTCTGTATGTCAGAGCTACTCATCCTTCACAATATCGATCTCTTCGAGGGGGCCTGTGCACAAAAAATCGCCTGGCAGCACAAGACAGGTTATGACAAACCCTTTGAAAATACCTCCAACCTGTTGGAGCTGACTTTGGATTTATGGGGACTGCCAGTCATGTTCTGGGGACAGACCGGCTACAACAATGATTTCGTGGATTACTACAGAAATGTGAACAGCTGGGGAATTGCCCTGGAACTGAATACTTTTTAATGGGCAAAAAAACGCAGCCCTGGGGCTGCGTTTTCCTTTTATTAACTTGCCGAAAATCGGCTAAAGAAAAAAGCTAATTAGCTTTTTGTTCTCCAGCTGTCAGCATAGTTTTCACGGGCATCTTTCGCATAAGGTGTTGGTGCTACTTTCACGCGCACCTCACACTGCCTGTGTGGCTCCATGGACGTTTTCTCAGTGACAGGATCTTCACCCCATTTCAGAGTAAGGATATCACCTTCCTGCACGTCAGCATCGACTACAGCCAGGGAAAGCAGGCAGCGTTCGTTGTAAGAGTAACCATTGAACATGGACATTCCTACGCGCTTGCCGTCTTTGAGCAGTTCGTCAGCATTGCTGGAAGAGAAGTTGTGATTCGGAAAGTCGATCCACTTGCAAGCCAGGCCTGGCTCGAAAGCAGACATGATCACTTCCATCACATCATCACGGTTCCATTCCAGGGTAACTTTCTTACGCTGGTTGCCTTCATCACGCATTTTCTCAAGCGCTTCCTTACCGATGAAGTCATCTTTCTTCCAACCAATATAGAAGTCATAACCCAGCTCAAAAGGCGAGACATAGTAGTCAGCAATATCATCAGATACCAGTGAACCACCCAGGGAGCCCACAGTTTCATAGTGGTCTGCACCCAACCAGTCACGGTAGTCCTGGAGCATTCCGTCACCTGAATAGATACCTGGCAGCGGGGATGGAATCCAGCCGGATTCAAGTGTATTTGAAGAGTAAGCACGGCAGCCAACAAAACGCAGGTCAACACCGGCTTCCTTGGCCGCTTCAGCGATTGTGGTCTGGATGTAATGCTTGTCAGCGTAAGGACCCCAGATTTCAAGACCCGGTGCACCGGCCATACCATGGCGAAGCGCCTGGACACGACGGTTGCCAACGTTGACCCAGTCAACATGGAAGAATTTCACTTCCGGGATAGGACCGCCATTCATCTTTTCAAAGATTTTATTAGCTTCAGGTCCCTGGATCTGAAAACGGTAGTGAGTACGATAGATCGCTTTACCGTCCGGACGGGAATCAGAACGAGGATCATGATAGAGACGGACATTCCATTTGCCATAAGATGCCTGGAAACGGATCCAGTTGGCTGTTGGAGCGCGACCGACAAGTACGAACTTTTCTTCGGACTCACGGAAAATAATCATGTCGCCAATAACATGACCCGCCGGGGTCACAGGCACAAAGTGCTTGGCAACGTTTTCCTTGAAGTTGGCAAAGCTGTTAATACCAACATAACTCAGGAAGGCTTCTGAATCCGGACCTTCAACGGTCAACTCATCCATGTGGTGAGTCTGGTCAAACAGAACGGCTGATTCACGCCAGGCGATCTGCTCGGAACGCCAGTTTGAAAATTCGGCGGCTACCACAGGGTAGACGTAAATACCGGCCTTGTTGTTACGCAGCAGGTTTACCGCACTACCGGCGGCTTCAATTGCTGCTGAGAGGCTGTTTTTGCTCATCAGGTATTGCTCCTAATTAATAATAGAACTGGTTTTCGGATACCGAAAAAAGCGCGCATTTTGCCAGAAATAACCCCTAACTTGAAGTAAAAATCGGGGAAATATGGTGTGCAGTTATGCGCTATTTCAAAAGAATTTTGAGAAAAGCGAGGTAATGCACTGTTATACCGGGACTTATGAAAGCTCCATCAACAGATAGCCTGTAATATCTATCTTTTATTAATTGAATCCAACCCTGTTTGTATTGACGGGTAGACGCCTCCGGACAACCTGTTTATGCTTCACTTTCCTTGAAAACCAGCGGCAAACACCACGCCAGAACAACAAAAAGGGGATTTTCATGCCAAGAAGTACCGATCACTTTCTCACCACTCACGTAGGCAGCCTGCCACGCGAAGAAGACTTGATGCACATGATGTGGGCCAGGGAAGACGGTGTGCCCGTCGATGAGCAGGCGCTGCATGATCGGATTCACCAGGCTGTGAACGATATTGTAAAGAAGCAAAAGGACCTGGGTGTAGATGTCGTCAATGACGGCGAACAGTCCAAGCCCAGTTATGCCACCTACATCAAGGATCGTCTTGATGGCTTCGGGGGGAGTGAAAATACCTATATCTTTGCCGACCTGGTTGAGTTTCCCAATCTCGCCAAACGGGTGGGTGAAGACCCTGCCCGCCAACACCGTCATGCACCAGGCTGTAAAGGGCCGATCAGCGTTAAAACCACGGATGATGTCCATGAAGATGTGAAGAACATGCAGGACGCCACGAATGGCAACATGGAATATGCGTTTTTCAGTTCTGCATCTCCAGGTGTCACGTCCATATTTTTCAAGAATGAGTATTACGATACCCACGAGGAATATGTTTTTGCCATCGCAGAAGCCATGCGTACAGAATATGAAATCATTGCTGCTTCAGGCGCAACACTGCAGATTGACTGCCCTGATTTGGCGATGGGCAGGCACATGAATTCTGATGGCGTCTCACTGGATGATTTTCGCAAGGTGGCCGCGCTTCATGTTGAGGCCCTGAACCATGCCGTGCAGAATATTCCGGCGGAGCAGCTTCGCATGCACCTGTGTTGGGGCAACTATGGCGGACCACACCATTGCGATATGAATTTCAAGGACATCATCGATATTGTCATGAAAGCCAAACCCCAGACATTACTGTTCGAAGCGGCCAATCCACGCCATGCCCACGAATGGGCCCTGTTCGAGGACTACAAGCTGCCTGAAGGCAAGGTGTTGTGTCCAGGCGTCATTGAGGTCCAGTCCAACTATATTGAACATCCGGAACTGATTGCCCAGCGCATCAAGCGTTATGCAGACCTGGTTGGCAAGGAAAATGTCATGGCAGGAACAGATTGTGGTTTCAGTATTCATGTTGGTCAGGCATCCATCGATCCCGGAGTGGCCTGGCTGAAACTGAAATCACTGGCCGAAGGTGCAGCAATCGCCTCTGACTGGTTTTTCAAGAAATAAGTGGAATTGAATATGCCTTACCTGACTCGCCGCCTGTTACAACTCTTTACCTGCCTATGCCTGCTTGTCAGTCTGCCAGTTCTGGCGGCCTCAAAAGCAGAGATTGATGCCAATGTGGAAGAAGCCCTGGCCCGTTTCTATGAAGAGAGCCCTGCTGGTCAGCGCCTGGCGGGAAGATCGGTCGGGATGCTGGTCTTTCCCAGGGTAGTCAAGGCAGGGATTGGCATTGGCGGTGAATACGGTGAAGGCGCCCTGCTTATTGATGGGTCCACCGTGGCTTACTACAACACGGCAGGTGCCTCCATTGGCTTTCAACTGGGTGCCCAGGTGAAGTCACAGATCATCCTGTTCATGGAAGAAGATGCGCTGGAGAATTTTCGTGACAGTGATGGCTGGGAAGCGGGAATTGATGGCAGTGTTGCCCTTGTCGAGATGGGAACGGGCGGTGAATTCAGTTCAAACTCTATTCAGAACCCTATTATTGGCTTTATCTTTTCCAACAAGGGTCTGATGTACAACCTGACTTTTGAAGGCTCAAAAATGACGGAGATCAAACGCTGAACCGATGCTGCCTGCTCAGCTGTCGCCGCCAAACAAGTCCCGGGTATAGACCTTGTCCTTAACATTTTCCAGCTCCGCAGTCATGCGGTTAGCCACAATCAGATCAGCTGTTTTCTTGAAGGTCTCCAGGTCATTGATAACCCGCGAGCTGAAAAAAGTCTCTTCCTGCAGGTTAGGCTCATAAACCACAACCTCTATGCCCTTACCCTTTATCCGTTTCATGATGCCCTGGATGCTTGAGCTTCTGAAATTGTCAGAGCCCGCCTTCATCACCAGGCGATGTATGCCAACCACCTTGGGTTTGCGGGCAACGATATCCAACGCTATGTAATCCTTTCTCGTGGTATTGGCATCAACAATGGCCCTGATCAGGTTCTGTGGGACATCCTGGTAGTTGGCCAGCAATTGCTGTGTATCCTTTGGCAGGCAGTAACCCCCGTAGCCAAAGCTGGGGTTGTTGTAGTGGTCTCCGATTCGCGGATCCAGTGAAACTCCCTTGATAATCTGTCTGCTATCCAGATTATGCATCGCGGCATAGGTATCCAGCTCATTGAAATAAGCGACACGCATGGCCAGGTAGGTATTGGCAAATAACTTGATGGCCTCCGCTTCTGTTGCATCTGTAAAAAGTAATTCAACCTCTTCCTTACGACCACCGGCTTTCAACAGTGCTGCAAAATTCTCTGCTCTTTCAGACTTTTCACCAACAACAATGCGCGAAGGGTAAAGATTATCGTGCAGCGCCATACCTTCACGCAGAAATTCAGGTGAGAAAATCAGGTTGCCGGTATTGAATTTATCCGCAGCAGAGCGGGTGAAACCGACAGGTACAGTGGACTTGATTACAATCAGTGCATCGGGGGCCAACTCCAGAACTTCCTGGATAACAGACTCAACTGAGGTGGTATTGAAGTAATTTGTCTCCGGATCATAATCAGTCGGCGTGGCTACGATGACTATTTCTGCACCACTATACGCTTCATTTTTATCCACGGTTGCAGTCAATTGGAGACTGCCCTGAGAAAGAAAGTCACTGATATCAGGATCTTCGATGGGAGAAATGCCCTGGTTCAGCTGGTCTACTTTTTCCTGGATCAGATCCGTAATAATGACTTCATTGTGCTGGGCGAGAAGCACTGCATTGGACAATCCAACATACCCCATTCCTGCTACCGCTATTTTCATGGTTATCCCGCTACGATCTGTAAAGAATGAATCGCAAAAATTCTATTAAGTAAGAATAGGTCAGACAGCATCAAAGCTGCTTAATTCACCGTTATCCGAAATGCTTTTGCATTAAAGTGAATAGGCCCGACATCTGTCAGGCGATAACCCAGGAAGACACGATACAGGCCGCTTTGTACCGACCCGCTGAAGACTTCAAATTTCTCAAGGCTGGTCAGGGATGATGTTTCCAATGCCGGCTCCATGGTTTTCAGGCTTCCATTCCACGTAACAAAGTCCCCGTTGAGATCCTTGTATGTCAGGCCTTCATCGGTGTACAGCACAATAAAGATTTCCCCGGCCTCGCCCACATCCTCTGACTGGGGTTCAACAGAGCCGTCGATAGTAATTTCATCGCCATCGCTGAAGTCTGTGGCAGTACTCGAGCCTGAGTCCGAACTGGCCCCGGCACCAAACCCTGCGCTCGTAGATGAACCATCCGAGGTCGTAATTAATTCCAGCTCAGTTGAACCAGCTATGCTGTCTACCACTTCGTCGTTGGAAACAGAATTATTGTTACTGGCCGTAGCCTCTCCATAAGTCGTGATAATGGATACATTGTTGTCACTATCTACAGGCAAATCCACGGTCAGAGCAATGAGCGACTGGAAGCCATCCCCAGATGGACCGGATCCTGCATTGCTACCGTTATAGCGATCACTGTCATCAATAAGCTCAATGTAAAGTGTGTGCGTATCGGCATTCAGGAAATTGATATCCCGGCTTACCACCTGCCCGCTTTGAGCACTATCCCTGACTTCCGTATCCAGGAAACCATCATTGTCCTGGTCACCGAGATTCCCGTGGGGATGCCAGATGACGGTTATGTCATCAGATTCAGCATCGGAAACCGCCAGGGAAACGTTTATGGACGTATTGGAAATTCCTTCCACCGTGATTTCTGCTTGGGGCGCCTGGTTAAAACTGACCTGAGTATTCACTGAAAACGGAAACTCAAGCAGTGTTTGCTGGTTGTCATTGTCGACGATATAAACTGTCCAGTCTCCCGGAATGGTTTTAAGCACAGATGTCGAGGAAATACTTAAACCGCGACCGCAGGAAAAATTAGCTTCACATTCGAGCACAGTCTGGCGGTCGTCGTAGACATAGCCAAAGGGGTCGACAAATACGACACTGGCATCAATGTTGATATCACTATTGGAAGGGCCCAGACCATAGGAGAAAAATACCGTTAAGCCATCGGCTGTATTTGCATTCACATCCGTAAGGGGCACATCATCACCCAGTTCAATGAAAGCCCCTGTATCAGTGACCAGATTGGCTTTGAACAGGTCTTCTGTCGCGCTCGCTGGCGCCATTGGTAATGGTTCGTATACCCACTGACTGATCGGCTGCGATATATCCTCGATATCCAGCGTCCCGAGCCCATAAAGCGCTCTGACAGCACGAATATCATCTTCTCGAGGATTGTTCAGGTGATTATAGGGATTCGCATACATCACAGAATCCGGATTGTCAGAATGTCCGAGACCAATCAGGTGGCCCAGTTCATGGACCAGTGTCTCAAGCAGCTCATTACTGCTATCCCATGAATCCGGATTATCGTTGAGCTCTAGTGTTCCGTCATAATAAGGATAATAGCCAACATCAGAATCATAGAAACCAATTCCGGGTCCTGCCCGGCCAGCTGAACCGCCAAGTGCATTCCAGTAAATCCTGACCAGTCCATCCTGGCTGTTGTTATCCAGATTGTCATCATCAGGTGCATCTGAATCGACACCGGTAATATTGAAATTGATACCGCTGACCAGCTCCCATTTCTGGGTCGCTTCTTCCAGAATTGACAGAAAGGTATTGTTGTCGGAAAAAAGTCCCGGAACACCATCAGGGTCATACACCAGGTTAACCGGCCCATTCCAGCGCCCAAAGAAACTGTTGATACCAAGTGCCGCATCTATATCTTTTTCAGGCAAGCTCTGGTCTTCAACAGCCATGATGCAGAATGATGATGCAAGAAGCATCGCAGCAAAAGAAAAGCATTTTAATTTGCGCATGATGTTGTCTCTCTTATTCACTTAGCTATTCACTTAACTCAAGAATTCCAGGAATCAATCAGTACCTTGCATTGCGTTGTACGCTGTTTCAGCGCTTCGAAGGCATCAGGAGTGTCATCGATTGATATGGTATCAGTGATCATCCCGTGGGGACTTGTATCACCCGCTTCAAGCACATCCAGTGTTGTCTGGAAATCCCGTGTTGTATAGAAGGCCGTGGGCTGCAGTCGACACTCTTTGGAAACAAACAGGAAGGGATTGAAGGTATCTGGATGCGTACACAGACCCGCAACCACTACTGTTCCCCTTGGTGCCACATGTTCAATGCAGCGCTGGATCAGCCCGGTTTTACCTACACATTCAAATACAATTTCCGGTGGGCCACCTAAAGCTTTGTTCACATCTTCAACAGGCGTATCACTTGGCGCCACAAAAGTGGAGGCACCCATATCCATCGCCATATCCTCACGGCGCGTGGATGAAGCTGTGACAGCAATTTTCCCGGCACCAAATCGACGCGCCCAGAAAGTGGTGGCCAGCCCGATAGGACCTGCACCCACCACAAGCACCCTGGCTCCGGGCGGCATCTGCGCCAGGTACACTGCACGCAGACCTACTGCCATGGGCTCTACCAGGGCACCATCTTCGATACTGACCCCCTCAGGCATTCTTACGCACTGGTGTTCCCTGACCAGGGAGTACTGGCCGTATCCACCACCACCCACCATCATGCTGGTACACATGGCCAGATCACCAACTCGACAGGCAGCACAATCCCCGCAGGAGGTCAGCGGGTTCACAGAAACCCTGTCACCGACCTTGATGTCTTTCACATCCTTGCCAACACCAACCACTTCGCCGGAATATTCATGACCAAGAACGACACCGGCTGGCACGCCGAAAATGGGGTCTTCGGATATATGCAGGTCGCTGCCGCAGATACCGCAGCGCCCCACCCGGATCACAACGTCTTTTGGGCCCTCCGGCTTTGGTTCCGGAATATCTTCAACGACAAGAGGTTTTTTAACTCCCTGAAATACGGCTGCCTTCATCTGAACACCTGTGTCTAATTGTTATTTAAATTCGTCTCACTTTAACTGCAAGCGAGGCCCCAATCAATGCAGGCTAGGGCCTCAATACCGGTTTTACAACACGACCTTCTTTCATGTCCAAAACAGCCTTGTTGATTTCAGTTAACGGATAAAGCGTCAACAGTCTGTCAAAGGGAAATTGGCCTGCCTTAAAATATTCCAGCAATTGCGGAATGAATATACCGGGATTACTGTCTCCCTGAATGACGCCTTTCACTGTGCGCCCCTGAAGCAAATGACTGCCCGGAAAGCACAGGTCCTTACCACCACCGCCGCTGTGGATACATGTGCCCTGGTTTCCCAGGCTCTCAAATGCTTGCCTGACAAGTGTGGGATTATTCGTGGTATCCAGGGAAAAACTGACTCCTGCCCCCATGCTTATTTTGCGTATACCCGCGCCCGGGTCATCCTCTGCAGCAAGGTTAATTGCATGAGTCGCGCCAAGCTCCCTGGCCAATACCAGTCTCTCTTCACGATTATCAATGGCAATAATTGGATCCATTTCGGCAATCCTTGCTGCCATGATTGCACTCAGACCAACATTTCCGCTGCCAAACACGGCAAGTGAATTGCCAGGAGCAGGCTGCATTACATTCAACACTGCACCCGCCCCGGTCTGGAAGCCACAACCCAGTGGACCCAGTTTTTCGATAGGTAAATTGCGCTCTACTTTCACCGCATTGCTGCCGCTTGCCACAACGTGACTTGCAAACGACGACTGCCCAAAAAAATTACCATGAATCTTTCCATTCACTCCTGTCAGGGAAGAAGAACCTGCCCGATCCTCACAGGAAAAAGAAAGACTGTGTCCAGTAAAACAATAAGCCGGATGTTCATTGGTGCATGCGGCACATTGGCCACAAGAGGGAAAAGTAAGCACAACATGATCGCCAATCACCAGATGGTCAACATCGCTTCCTGCCTGCTCAACAATACCTGCACCCTCATGGCCCAAAACCACGGGCAGAGGTACTTGGGCATAACCATTGCTTACCTTGATATCCGTATGGCAAATACCCGTTCCGGCAATCCGGACCAGTATTTCGTCAGGTCCCACTTCCCTCAAACGCAATGTTTCAGCATGAAACAAGTCGGAAAACTGATTGAGAACCTGGGCCTGGATTTGAATTGACATGCACTGACTCAATAATTAGCAGAAGCAGTAAGCATAATTCAATAGCAGTGAATTTGGAGCCGTTTCACAGAATTTTTTGCCCCGCCCATCTTGTAATACACTGGAACAATGAAAACATATCAGGCTCTTATTCTGCCCATCATTCTCATTGTGGCCGCAAGCCTCCTTTTCTCTCAGGAAAGCACCCACCGCCACATCACAGTACTCTATACCAATGACGAGCATGGCTGGATGGAAGGCATGAGTGAAAACCAGGGAGCGGCCCACTTGTACGAGCTCTGGCGTGAAGAGGAAGGCTACACGGTAGACGGTTCTTTTCTCATTCTTAGCGGCGGAGACAACTGGACAGGGCCGGCGATCTCCACCTGGGTCGAAGGCGAAAGTATGGTGGAGGTGATGAACGCCATGCAGTATGACGCCTCGGCAGTTGGCAACCACGAATTTGATTTTGGCCTGGATGCCCTGGCTGAACGGGCTGGCGAGGCCAACTTCCCCTATCTGAGCGCCAACACCCGCTGGAAAGTGAATGCCAGAGTGCCAGAAGACCTCGGCATCCTCCCCTACACCATCCAGGAGATTAACGGCATCAGTATCGGGATCATTGGCCTGACTACCCGGAGTACGCCCTTCACCACTAACCCAGTCAATGTCCGCGACCTGGCGTTTATCAATTATGAAACCGCGGTACGCGAAACCATGCCGGCCATTGCCGGCACAGACCTGCAGTTCATCGTTGCCCATGTCTGCATGGAGGAAATGGAAAGACTCCTTCCAAAAATCCAGGATCTTGGAATTGATCTGGCCGGCGGCGGGCACTGTAATGAACTCACTGCAGACAAGATTGGCGAGACCATACTCCTTGGGGGAGGATTCCACTTTACTGCCTATGCCAGGGCCAGCTTCGAGATTGATCCCCAATCCGGATCCATCCTGGCATCCAGCTTCAGTACCCACCGCAACCGTGGGGCTGACCCTGATCCTTTTGTGGCCGGGATAGTTGAGAGTTGGTCTCAAGAATCAGCGGACGTACTGAATGAAGTAATGGCTTGGAGTGAAACCCGGGTGCCACAAGGCCCTCTTCTCGATCAGGCCATCATTGACAGCTGGCTGGCGTTCTACCCGAATGCCGATATTGCGATTACCAATCGGGGCGGAATTCGTAGTGCCCTGCCACAAGGAGAAATCACCTTTTCAGATATTGTCAGCATCATGCCCTTTGACAACACCATCATTGTTGCCGGTGTTCCTGGTCGTGTGATTGCACAGGCACTTGAAGGTGGCGGCCGCCCGGTCGTTGCTGGTATTGCCCGAAGCAATGGTCGCTGGGTATTTACACAATCAGGCCAGCCCATGCTGCCGGAGGAGGAATACACCCTGCTGCTGAACAGCTTCATGTACGCCGGCGGGGATAATTTTGGCGTCATTGCAGAAGCTGATTCAGATGCATTTGATACCGGAGTGAATTACCGGCAGCCTTTTGTAGAGTGGTTAAGGAATTCAAACTCTACAGAATCGGATCCTATGACACTGGAATAAAGTGTTCAGGCATAAAAAAGCAGGCCAATGGCCTGCTTTTTTACCTTTACAATTCATTTGAGACTCTGGTGCCAAGCAAGCCAACCCCATTCACAAAAGCACCACCGGTTTCAGTCAGTGAGAATCCAGTCGCAAATCCTTGATTGGTTCCAGTTCCAGTAAATATGCCTCTTATATCGCCACTCACTGTGGTTGAAGCATTATTGACTGGATCAGGGTCAGTCCCGAAAGTAGATCCACTAAAGTCATTGATATTTGCCGTAGCTCCGTGCACTGTTCCTGTGAATCCAGCATCCCAGGTGTTGCCACCCACTACAGCTCTGAACAGGCCATTATTGATGTTGCCGGAGCCGAAATTCACATCAAAACTCATATCCAGGGAGGACAGGCTGCCACCAGTACCCTCACCCTCGAAATCAACAACATTGCTGTAGCTCCACTCACCTGTAAGGTCTGCGAGATCAGCCTTTTCTGCAGAGAGCCAGTAAACAGCCTCACTGAAATAGTTTGAGGTTGTCGCTCCCTTATGATCAGTCTTGAGAGTACTTGCCCAAGCACCCCAGCCTACGTTGAATCCAGGTGTGCTATTGGTCGCGCCTACTGTAGTTGTTTCCTCAGTCAGGACACTCTCTGGTTGAGAATTGAACACTATGCCCTCTGTAATTAATTCATCTGCAATATTGGACACAGTAATAGTGGTTTGCGAGAGCTTCATGTCACTGTTATTTCCCGTAGTCAAATGGAAATCTGAAACTGCATTTGTTCCTCTTCTGACCACTATGCCCAGATTGTCTTCCATGGCATTTAATTCAGTTCGAGTGAGTTGCTCATCAAAGTATCCATAAACCTCAAAATCACCAAGGACCTGAACATCAATATCAAATCCCTCAACAGTGACAGAACCCCTGAGTAAAGTACTACCGCCTATATATGACTGGTTCCAGGCATCAGCGCGATCAGAAGAGATAGAGCCTGACAGAATGGCGGTAGTGACATTGGAACTGGTAACAAAATTCATACTGCCATCTCTGACAGTCAGGGTAGCGCTGTCGTAATCTGCTATGTTGAACATTGCAACGCCATCAACAACATTGTTGTTAGGGTTTAATTCAAATTCCCAAATAAAGTAATAGGGATTGCCATTGACCGTTTGCAGCTTGGTCAGAGACATTCTTTGACCAAGCACTGAGCCCGTAGATGGATCCACGCCAAATGCCAGGTCGAAGTTACCTGGGTTATTGCTGGACGCAATTGGCGACCAACCCGCTGTACTGGATTCAAATGTGATATCACCATAAATATAACTGGAGTCTGGTGCGAAACGTATGACATTGATTCCAGAAAAATCACTGGGTGCATAGTTTATCCAGGGAATTAACCCCGTAATGGAAGTGAAAAGGGAATCATTGATATTATCAGTTTGCGCAGTAGCCGTGCCTTCAAGTAAACCAAATTGCAGAGAATTACTGTTGGCATCGCCAAATCCATTCCACTGAATCATATTCGGGCCATTGTAATTGCCGAATTTCCAGACCGTATTATTAGTGGTACTTTCATCGACAAAATACACACCCGCCAAGGTATCACTGGTTGTATGCAGTCCCGCCAGCCCGGTCACTACGGTGCCGTCAGGCTTCATAAACGCCCCGCGATAAAAGCCATCGAGAATTTCCATGTTGGAGGCTGTAAGACGACTCTCAATCTCATTGAGGAAAGTTCCAGCTACACTTCTCTCTCCTACACCGGTTGTCAGGTTGAAGCCACCTGCCAGCGCATCGTAGGGCTGGTTGGCGTTATAACCGGTCAGGAAGCCGGAAATATCACCAAAGAACGAATCATAAAAAGATCCATTCACAGGGTCACTGATATTGCCCGTAACTGCCATAATCGGCAGTGACATATCAGCCCCCAATGTTCCTGATCCGAAATGGCCATGCCAGGATTCTGTAGCACTGCCACATCCTGACCCACCAAAGCACAGGTTAATAGTGCCTGCCGCAATAGTGCCGAGACCAAAGTTGATATTCATGGATACATTCAGAGCGGACAATGTGCCACCCCAACTGTTATAAGAATTATGAGCGCGGGTAAAGCCGTAATTCACCTGCCCGGTGTAATCAGTAATTTCTGTATCCGGATCCAGTGCTGGTACCACCAGCCAGGGTATGAATTCGAAATCATTAAATAACTCCCCATCAACGTCATAGAATGCTGAGGGCCCATTTAATGGGTCCACATTTTCCCAGATACCCCATTTAACACCGTCGTATCCGGACAGACTGAAGGTGTTGCCACCGGAGGCATCCACCTGCTTGAAGACCCGGCCAAAATTACCATCCCAGTCATTCATAAACACCGGTGAGGTGTCTGCATTGGCAACTATAGCCCTGTAAATCTTGTCCTGACTGGACTCGAAGTGCCAGTTACCAATCATCACAAGTCCGTTATTCACCGGATTGTCCGGATCAGTTTCCAGCGGATCCAGCCCGTCAAGGCGCAGATCGATATAGGAAATATCCTCGATACCGGCAACGAAAACGCCGTTGAGGAAGGCGCCGTTCGAGCTGGCTGTACTGGATTCAAAGGCAAAGCCGCCTGTTATACCCAGGTCACTGTCTAAAATGGTGCCCTTGCCAACCACCATGCCCCGCATGCTGACACTATCAATGACAGTCCCCGATCCCCCGAATGGTGTATAGAGACCATAATCATTGGTGCCATTATCCGTGAAATTAAATATCGCGAAGCTGTCCATTACCTGGCCGGTGAAGCCATGCAGATTCCAGGTGCTGGGTGTTGTTGGACCCCCGGTCTCGGCCAGGAAGCTGCCGTTGGTGATACTGCCGCTCATGAAGTTAACGTCGAATTCGATATCAAGGCTGGTGATGTCATTCCAGGTAATCTGGAGAAAATCATCAAACTCCCCGTCAGTACCCAGGTAAGGCAGTGGACCGCCACTGAGCACTGTTCTGAAAGTGCCGGTAAGATTTTCAGGTGCCTTGACCGGGTTTGCACTCACCCACCACAAGGGGGCTGCGGTATACACTGGAATTGTGCCGGGATTACCGAGAACCAGGTTGTCAGGCTCAACAGTCGCATCTTCCCATTGGGCCCAAGTGACCTGAAAACCTCCTGGGTTATCAATTCGGGAATATTCAGTACCACTGGATTTTCTGATGACATCACCATTCCCAACTAATGCACCTCCAGCACCACTAGTGGCCAGATCTGTGCGATACCAGTCAACAAAACCATCATTGTTGTTGACTACCACACCCCATCTAGTCAGGCCGGCCACTTCAGCGGCTGTCAGCCTGTCTTCACGTTCGATGATGAATGTGCCGGCCAGGTAACGGGTCGGCTCTAAAGGAGAATCCACAAAATTGAAGCCGCCAACGAAGGCATCGAAAAGCTGGTTTGCCCCCTCTGTCTTGATGCCGGTAAACAGGCCTTCAAATTCGCCGGTGACACTTTCTGTAGTGGTTGAACCGTCTGGTGTCGTGATAGTGACCGAGGAGACCGGGATAGAAATATGGCCATGGTCCATCGTATAAGTGCCGGAGAAGGTAAACAGGTACTTGGTAGAGTCATCCCCACAGCTGCCGGGATCACTGCCGCCGGCGCAGGCACTGAAGCTGCCGCCTGTCACTGCACCGGAAACCAAATCAATATCGAAATACACACGCAACCCTTTCAACAGACCCTCTGAGGATTCGCCTAGAAAGCTAACGGGTGCAGAATCCGGAGTTGCTGCAAAGAGGACATCGGTCGCATAGGGATTCACCAGATTGCCGGTTGAGCCATTGCCCACATTAGCCCAGTAGACCGAATCCATGAAGGTGACCTTGTCATCGAGATCCAGGTTATTGTTCAGTCTGACCACTTCCCCGTTCTGGGCATCCCACTTACCGAAGTTGACGTCGTAACCGCCCACCATGCCGTAAGACACGGTCGGGGCAGACTTGTTCTGGTAAACGTAATCAGTCAGTTCAGGCGCAACGAGGGGGCTTAGATAAGGAGGGCCGGAAGGAAAGAGGTCATCGTTGTCTACCAGAATCGGGTTAAACAGATCAGGCGTTGTGGCGCCAGACTCAACACCGAAACCGGTCAAGGCAGGCATGACAAATCCATGACGTGAAAGTTGTGCTTCGATAGCGCTGTCGATACGGTTTTCAACATCTCCGCCGATGAGTCCCACACCGGATACGAAATCGCCTGTACTGGTGTCTTCAAAAAATAGCGATGTAGCAAAGGCAACCTGATCGGCAACACCCTCATTGAAGTCGCCATTATCAACAAAAGCACCCTGGATGCTGCCATTGAAATTTGCAAAACTGCCTGCCGAACCGTTGATTGCCAGATTAGAGGTGTTCTGGTAAGAAATATCGGCTTCACCATCGATAAATGTACCGATGAAATCAACATTCCAGACTTCACTGTCTTCCCCGGGAAGATCCAGATTATTGATCTCAATATTACCGTTCGAAATGGTGCTTAACGTGAAATCCACGTCAAACGTAAATGTAGTAACGTTACTGTTACCTAATGAATTGCCATCTTCATCCGTTCCAATAAAGTGAATAACTTCGTTGAAGGTGCCGGTTATATTTGGCAAACGTGATTCATCAAAACCTATGAAGAAGACGTCAGTCGATGGGATTGTTGTAAAAACACTGTTGTCATAGTTGTTGGTCAGGATATCAACCTCTCCTGTCCACTGCTGAAACAGCACGTTAAACGTTGAGTTCGTAAAATCCTGATGAATGGTAAAAGGACTGGCGCTTTGCACATAGGCATAACGTGTTTCGTCATCTATAAACACAAATGGATTATCAAGGGCACATTCACATAAACCGGCATGCCCAAGACTGTAACCAAAGATATTCAGGTCAGAAGACTGGATATTTAAAAACCCTTCTTCACGAGACCCATTAATCAGGGTACTGAAATCCTGTGCGGAAACGCGATCCTCGCGTTCCAGCAAGAAGACACCGTCGACAGTATCGTTCGCTGAAAAGATATTGAGACCGCCGACAAAAGCCTCTGCGCCGTCTCCGGTGAACAAACCATAGATTACGCCATTGATACTGGCCGTTTGCCCATCGATTTCCCCGTTGCTCGGAGAACCTGTCACACTGCCATCAGTTGCGATGCTGCCACCAATATCAAACACCCAACGCTGATCATTTTCGTTATCACAATTGATGCTGCCCAGGCAGAACTCCGCCTCTCCCTGGTTTATATTTCCGCTTGAAAAATTGAAATCAATCCAGGCAAAAAACTCGGTCAGGAATCCTGCGCTTGAGCCACCGATAAAGTTCTGGTCTCCCAGGTAAAGCACGCCGGTTGATGTGGCTATCTCGGTTGGCAGACTTAAAAAGTCTGTAGGAAGCGTTTCCACCCACAGCATGGGCACGGGAATAGAAACAAAATTGGCCGCGTTATCAGAAATTTCTGTGTAGGCACGCAGACCCTGTCCAGAACCCCAGACTCCCCACTGCACGTCATGCGTAACACCACCATAGAAACTCTGAATGCCATTGGTATACCCAAGTGATGAGGAGGCAACGCTTGCTGTGGAGTCAAAGACAAAATAATTCTGTGTGCTGCGTCCTGCGAAACTGGTGAAAGGAAGACGAATACCACTGTAAATGTCATCCACGATCAACAGCGGATTACCGCTGGCACCACCGGTCGCATCACCCGTATAAATAGCCGGGTACAGGACTTCATAATTTTCGTAGAGCTGGCGCGAGAGGGTAAAGCCACGGCGCCCTGCTGACTGGATTGATGCAATCTGCGCAGTATCCAGCACGGGAGTAATCGGCAATGTTCTGCTTGGATCATTCGGGAAGGCATCCTGGCTATCCACAACGCCGTCGCCATCAGAGTCAACAAGATCCGGATCCAGAGCATCCACAATACCGTCACCATCTGAATCAACAAGATCCGGATCCAGAGCATCCACAATACCATCACCGTCTGAATCAATCAGATCAGGATCTTCAGAATCAACAATGCCATCGCCATCTGAATCCAGGGAATCAGGATCAAGTGCATCAACAATACCGTCACCATCAGAGTCAACAAAGTCAGGATCAACACTGTCATCAATGCCGTCACCATCGGCATCCTGGGTAACGGTGGGATCGTTCGGATCAATGTCTACGCCATCAGGAATGCCGTCACCATCTGTATCAATCACCTCGTTGGGATCATTAGGAACCGTGGGATCCGGGTCGATTGAATCATCAATACCATCACCGTCGGCATCAGTGGTGACGTTGGGATCGGTGGGATCCAGGTCGATGCTGTCATCAACACCGTCGCCATCAAGATCCTGTGTCACATTGGGATCATTGGGATCCAGATCAAAGTTATCAGCAATGCCATCACCGTCGGAATCAAGGACATCACCGATATCATTAGGAAGCGTTGGATCAGGATCAATGCTGTCATCGATGCCGTCACCATCGGCATCCACCGTGATATCGGGATCGGTGGGATCCAGGTCGATGCTGTCATCAATACCATCACCGTCAGCATCGACTGTTACCAGCGGATCAGTCGGATCCAGGTCTATGCTGTCATCGATACCGTCACCGTCGGCATCCAGTGTTACCAGCGGATCGGTCGGATCAAGATCGATACTGTCATCAATACCATCGCCATCGGCATCGACAGTGATATTGGGATCAGTGGGATCAAGATCGATCCGGTCATCAACACCGTCACCATCTTCATCAATAAAATCGGTTCCTGCAGTCTGAATATCTTCAGTGTCCTGGACATTCTGCAAGGGGTTAATCTGCTGGTCTGTATTACTGCCTGGTGGAGGAGCTCCGCCAGCATCACCGGTATTGCCGCCAGTATCACCGGGGTTGTTGGCCGGTGGAGGATTGCCTGTATTGGCTGGAGGTGTTGTGGTGGCCGGGGTCTGCTGACCACCACCATTGTTATTACCGCCACCCTGTGTGCCTAGTCCTTCGAAATTCGGGCCATTATCGTCCCCGCCACCCTGGTTATCATTGTTACCGCCTTGTGCACCACCCTGGCCGTCATCACCGCCGGTGTTGCCGCCCTGGTTTCCGTCGTCATTACCACCATCATTATTGCCGTCGTTGTTATTGCCACCGTCCTGGTTGCCATTGTCATCTCCATTACCGTCGCCATCTCCATTACCGTCGCCATCTCCATTACCGTCGCCATCTCCATTACCGTCGCCATCTCCATTACCGTCGCCATCACCATTACCGTCGTCACCATCTCCATTGCCGTCGTCACCACCTTCATCATCTTCGCCATCAGTAGCAGCCGGAATGAAGTTAATCTGACCCAACTGATCAGGTTGCTGGAGTAAGCCCTGGGGTGGTTGGCCCTGCGCGGTCACGGCATAGTCATAGTCTCCACCAAGACCTGTATCCAGCGAGCCAAACTGGTTGGAAACTGTTGTGCCACCGTCAGAGGTACCGGTAAAGAGTGAGCCGAATGAAATAACACCTTCATGGGTGGTACCACGCACACCTATATTCGCAAACTGAGTTTCTACACGGTATGTGTCATCGTCATTATCTCCAATGGAGCCGGAAATCGTTCTGAATCCGCCGCGCACCATCTGCATGACGACACTGTCTGGAGTCTGCGGATTGCCATCAAAGGAATATTCGGCAAAGGTGAATTCCGTTTCTTCTTTCAGGGCAAGCATGGAATTGTCTGATAAACGAATCTGAACGAATCCTGCGGGTCCTGTTTCAATCGTATCGCCCTGGAGAACTTCCGATCTTCTGGTCAATTGGCGGGTGTTGTTATTGATATCAACTGCTGAAACTTCACCCCTGGTGAGAAGTACCCGACCTATTACTTCGCCAGTCTGGGCATAGGTAATGGGGGAAAGACACAACGAAATTGACAGAACCAGGAAAGCTGAAACATTATTTCGCCAGGAAAACATCTGCAAGATATTGTTTTTCATATATTTTTTTTGGTCAGACTGGTAGAAGAATTTGTGTTTTGTACTGAACTCAATAGTACCAATATATAAATTGTATTCCTGTAAAGAAAGCAAGAATTTGATGCGCTTCACAGAAAACCCATGGAAAATCATGAGGTCTTTATAAACCGCCTCTATTTAGGAATTTTATCTTTATTTATCAGTGTGTTAGTTGATTTTTCCGAACGTTGCCCAGAGCACCGACAATCACCGGAATTGTTGCAGTAGATCTCCAAGCATTCAATACCAAGGGAATTACTGAACACCTTCTGGATTCAGGAAAATTCAATAATGATCCTTCTCTCCAAGTGGGACAGACTCACTAGATTCAATTGGTTCTATTCAAAGATTGCTTCTATCTCGCCTGAGTCATTCACTTCAAACCGGTTACCAGCCTGGCAGGCATATTCCTGGACAAACTCGCCTGCTGGCAGACGTGAATAGTATTTTGTCGTGGTCCAGGGTTCACTGAAAACCACCGGGTCTACCAACTCAACTTCGATTTCAAAAAAATCAGGGGTGACCTTGGTCATGCGCCAATTGACGGTGAGCTGGTCACTGTGAGGAACGCCAGTAGTGTCAACCAGGGTATCCTCTCGCAAGCCCACTGTTTTCACCACCAGGCTGTTTCCGTCCCAGCTTCCGGTTGAAAACCCGTTAAAACTGGGCACCAGGTCTGCAGGGACATCGCGGCCATCAAGGTAGACACGCACTGTGGCTTCAGCAAATTCCGCATACCAGTTGAGCTGATGTTCGGCCTGGAGAATTTCCCCTGGAAGGACCATGGTCAGAAATCGGGGGAAACCCGGCGGAATACAAAGTGCAGTGGGATCAGTCGTCGCCTCCCCGGCATCAGCATCCGCCCAGCGCTGCATCCATTGCTCCATGTACTGTGGTCGAA
>Ga0255756_1000643_pt1 | contig 41589 bp, 35 predicted proteins | sample 011ome_20_FD_179956 | JGI IMG/M metagenome (GOLD analysis project Ga0255756, IMG submission 179956) | Coastal salt marsh microbial communities from the Groves Creek Marsh, Skidaway Island, Georgia - 011509CT metaG (version 2) | ecosystem: Environmental > Aquatic > Marine > Intertidal zone > Salt... | reverse complement strand
GAATCAATCGCGACTCACCAAAGGCGATGCCCTGCAAGTGATGTCAGCGGATGGCATCGACTTGGACTTCGATATTGTGTCTTCCCGACTAACCGACGCAGGCAACCGTATGATCAGAGGCCGCTCGATTTCAGGCGCTGAATTGCTTCTGGGTATTAATGCTCGAGGAGAGTTGCACGGAACGGTGTTGTTCGCCGGAGAGCAATACCAGCTGTTTCAGAGCGAAGGTGCGGTCCGCATGTTGTGGGCGGATAGCCAATTGAGAAAACAAGCGGAGTCCCGAGTCAGGGGCGACCTGAGGCATCAACAATACAAGCCTATCGTGGAGGAGCTGCAGGCTCCTATCGGTGATTCTGCTTTATCGAGGCCTTCAACCGGTTATCGCGTCATAAAAAATGGCGCTAGCAATGGCGCTTCTTACCCCACCTTTAAAACAGGCACCGCGGAAATTGACGTGCTCATTTACTATCAGGAGGGATTTGGGAGCGACCCTGACCTTGCGATAGATACGGTAATGGAGGTGGCCAATGAGGCGTTCAGCGACAGCCAAATTGACATCCAGTTAAACGTAGTGGGGCGCCTCCCCCTCAATATTCCTTCAGAAATACAAGATACGTTGTTGGGCAAGATGCGCGAAGCCTCGGCACCTTTCTCTTCCATAGATCAAGATCGCAGTTTCTACGATGCAGATTTGGTGGTAGCGCTACTGGATACCGTACCCGAGGACGACGATGCCTGTGGGATAGCGACAATAGGCGTTTATCAAGGTCTGCCATGGCGAGATGCCTTCGCGGCAACGGTCCTCTGGCAGCCCGCGGGCTCATCCAGCGATGGTTACTACTGCACCGACACGACATTTGTCCACGAGATAGGTCATCTGCTGGGCTCCTTGCACGAGCGCCGTATTGCAGAAGAGGGCGATGCGGCAGCCTTCAGCTTTAGCTGGGGCCATGTCAGTGAGAGCTCCCCGAGATTCAAGACCATAATGAGTTACGGCGAGGAGTATGAGGTCCGTGTTTTTTCCAACCCAAGAATCAATGAGTGCCGGGGAAGCGCCTGCGGCGTAGTCATTGGCGATCCAGAGTCGGCCGATAACGCCACAGGGTTCAATAATACTCGCCATATGGTGGCGGGATATCAGGACTCAGGTTTCACCTATGAACTGGTCAACGATTATGGGTCTGAGGAGGAATGTGAGACTGACGACGGTTTGGAAGGTCTCAAGCGAGGCCATTATCTGGCTAACAATACCCAGATGGACATCGAAATTCGGCGTTTTTCATATAAGACCCCCGGTGGTGACGTCTTTTCAATCGACTATGATCCTGGCGAAATTGTCGTAGAGTCGGGACAGGCCATGGGGTTGACGCAGTGCGCAGAGAATGACAAGCCCCATCCTTTTGGCGCCGATTTGGTCGAGTCTTGGATGACTTACCTCAACCCAATTGCGCAACAGTTTGTCGATTCGGTTCACTTGGAGTGGGATGACGAGTACACCGGTGAATATGATCTTATCCGGATTGCAGCTTCCGGAGGTGGGGGAGTTGAGGGTCCGTCTGCCCGGAAACTGCGGCGCGGAGAGTCGACGCAAATCGAATTTATTGCAGAGGCCGGATATCAGCTGGCGGGCGTCACAGGGACTTGCGTGGGCACGCTGAGTGGCAACATTTTTACCCTCGATGCGACATCGAGTACCTGCACGGTAGAGGCGGTATTCGAGAGCTCAGGAACCGCGAGCGATATCTTTAAAGTGAGGCTAGAGGAGCCTGCGGCGGAGAGTGTTTATTCGGGAGTCGGTAATTTAAGAGGATGGTCGGTCGCCGCCGCTGGGGTTGAGCGCGTCGAAATTTACATCGATGACACCTATATTGCCGATGTGCCCTATGGAGGTCAGCGAGGCGATGTGGGGAATTTGTTCCCCGAGGTTGAGGGCTCTGATCTTTCAGGATTTTCCATGGCCTTCAACTACAACAATCTCCAAGCAGGTACCCATAATATTACGGCGCGCGCGGTCAACCGTAATGGCCAATCTACGGATGCCGCTGCCATATTTTCGGTCACAAAGTTCCACACGACCTTTTTTCCTGCGGGTACCGATGTAAATTTAAATGTTGGGCAATGCTCGGCGTCGCGCGACGAAATTTCTGTTGTCGGAGCCCTTTTGGACGGAAAACCCTATGACATATTGCTCAAATGGCGAACGCCAAGCCAAGGTTTCGAGATTATTGCAGTGGATTAGTACTGCTTGAAATCTGCAGTGGGTGATGCGCCTCAGCGTCTACCCCCGTCAATGTATTTCACTCAGACTTAAATATGGTATGGACTACACCATGTAGTCATCATACCGCCGCTCTAGGGGATGTTTTTAATAGTTATTCTGGTATTCTTTGTACGGACATTTAGCCCAAAAGCTTTTGGCTACCGGTGCTATTTAAAATAAAAGCATAAACGTTGAGGATTCCCATGAACACTACTCGTAATACTTCAATCCTCGCTGTTGCGGTATCCATGGCCATTTCGGCCCAGGTGCACGCACAGCGAACGACTACGACGCAAATCGAAGAAGTAGTAGTTACAGCGCAAAAGCGCGAGGAAAACATGCAGGATGTGGCCATCTCCATGTCGGCCATGGATGCAAATGCTATCGAAAAATCTTTTGCACGGACGATTGATGATATTACCGGCATGTCCCCCAATCTGATCATTAACCCGATTCTGGGTAACGGCACGGTGGGGGTCTCGATTCGTGGCATGCAGCATGCCGAAGTAGAGAAGAGTTTTGATCCGGCGGTAGCGATTTATCAGGACGGTATATACCTCTCTTCCACCACTGGCGCCCTCAGAAATATGTGGGATGCGGAGCGAATAGAGGTGCTGCGCGGACCGCAGGGGACGCTCTTCGGCCGCAACACCATTGGTGGACTGGTGCACGTGATACGTTCCAAGCCCACGGGTGAGTGGGGTGGTAAGGTGGTGGGCACGTTCGCAGAGGACAGTCAGACAGACCTGAAAGGCCTGATCAATCTTCCGGAGATGGGTGGTGTTTCTGTCAAGCTCTCTGCCGCGAGCATCAGAGGTGGTGAGTACTTTTATAACGCTACGCGTAATGAGGAGCAGGGCGAGAACGACCTCTTGATGATGACAGCGGATGTGCTCTTCGCGCCAAACGATAATTTCGATTTCCGATTGATCTACGATTACATTGATGATGACACTCCTACGCGACCACTCTCTGCGATCATTGCGCCGGGCGAGGGTTTCTATCCGTTTGCGTGTCTCAACCCGGCCACCGGCGCTCCCACGGGAGAGTGCATTGGTGGCGTCAGTCGATCGGATGACGACTATTACACTGTTTACACCGCTCTTGACCAGTATTCTGAACTGAGAACAGATGCGGTCACCATTCATGCGAATTGGCAGTTTGCGGACAACCACAAATTGGCATTTGTGTTTGGTGATCGCGACACGGATGAGCTGGCGCTTAATGAGTTTGACGGCACTTCAACCGATGTATTCTGGACAGACCGCCCAACACTTGAAAACCAGACAAGCTACGAGTTCAGATTGGAGTCTGACTGGAGCGACAGCCTGCGTTCTACCTTCGGTTTGTTTCTGTGGGAGAGTGACTACACAATGCAGCAGAATTCGGGGCTGCTTAACAATATTAACCCTACGCCCGTTACCAATTACACGGCATCACCTCTGTATAGCCAAGAGGTAGAATCTACTGCGGTGTTTGGGCAGGTTGATTGGGACGTGACCGATCGCCTTATGTTAAGTGTGGGTGGTCGTTGGCTGGATGAAGAAAAGGAAGCCTGTTTGGCAGTGTCGGGGTACCCCGTCAATCCACTGCAAACATTGTTGGGCTTGCCTGCTGGGTCTGTTGCATATACTGATATTTCTGGGCGTGACAAGACCATCGATCCGTACCCGTATCTCCTAGGTGGCACCATTCAGGGTGCGGCTTGGGGGGTCAACTGTCCCGATTGGGCAGCGTCCGTCCTTGACAATAAAGGTGTGTTTGACGGTTCGGCTTCGTGGGATGAGTTCACCCCCCGGATCGCGGCGCAGTACTCCTTCGATTCAGGTATGGCATATGTGACTTACTCAGAGGGTTTTCGCTCAGGGGGCTTCAATGGTCGCGGAACTTCGCCGTATGATACGGGTCCTTATGATCCCGAGACGGTGGAGAGTTGGGAGGCGGGTGCCAAGTTCACGTTTTTTGACAACCGTTTTCAGCTGAACTTGGCCGCGTTTACCATCGAGTACAACGACAAGCAGGAGGACATCGTAAAGCCCGGTTCCGGGGGGCAGCTGACCTTGACTGTTGTCGAGAACGCGTCAACCGCCACCATGGAAGGCCTCGAAATGGACTTCACTTGGGTTATTACTGAGGGGTTGTCGTTGCGGGGTAACGTGGGCTTGTTGGACGCCTCGTTTGATGATTACGTTGTCCCAAGCGCGACAGGCATGGTTGATAAGAGCGGTATGGCGCTCCGGCGCGCGCCAGATATGACCGCAGGCCTTGGGTTGCTATTCGAGCGTCAGATGGCTGAAGGTCACTTCTTCGTGGCAACGCTGAACTATACCTGGAAGGACGACTACTATATTTCTGCCAGTTCGAATGGCGGCGATAAAACGGTTCCTGTTGCTCAAGGCGGCGCTGGATTTTCATACAACCCATCGCTCGTGGATGCGTTTGGCATTCTTGATGCATCAATCAACTGGGAAACCGAGAATTGGACCTTCTCACTCTTTGGCAAAAATCTGACGGATGAAACTTATCTCATGTCATTCCTTGATCCGACCGCTGAGATAAGGGCGACTGGCCCCAATGATCCTACCCCCGTGTATGTACCAAGCGGCTGGTCATTTGGTACTGCAAATCGTCCACGCTACTTCGGTGCTGAAATTCAGTTGAAATTCTGATTAGGTTCTTAAACTAAAAAGGGCGCCGGTAGGCGCCTTTTTTTTTAGAAATTAGTAGGAGCGATCTTTGCATAGAACGACCGCTTGAGGCATCGCAAGATTGCACCGTGAGCATCAACGATGCTTCGCTGGCAGGCGTAATAAACGAACTCGAAAATAACAGCTTCCTTTTTTCCGGGGTGGGCGGATCACGCATGGGATCTTCGGGTTTGACGCGATTTCTTCGTAAACGCGCGCCGTAAATTCAGACGGGAGAGCCTGCCGCAATACAACTTTTTTCTGATAAAGATGAGGAGATATTGGCGTGACAATGGTGTGGGTTGATTTAAAACCTGGCGCGGGTGGTTGCCAGCCCATTCTGGATTTTCTGAGTGAAATTTTGCCCGACACCAGAGCTTTCGACGGTTGTCAGGGGCTCAAGGTTCAGGAGGAGGGCAACGGGGAAGCGCTGGTATTTATCGAGTGCTGGGACAGTGCGGCGCACTATCAGCGCTACCTTGATTGGCGAACGCAATCGGGAGTACTAAATAAATTGGTGGAGTTGCTCGCCGAACCGCCGGTCATTCGCATTGCCGAGGATATTGGAGTTTGATCCAGCCTGATCCGCAAGCCGAAGCAGACTCTACGATACAAACCCGTACAGTACCCCCGCGATTTTTCTCAGCTGAATCTCTTCCGCGCCTTCGGTAATGCGGTAACGCCGATGATGCCGGTAAATATGCTCAAAGGGCTTGTGTCGCGAGTAGCCGAGCCCCCCGTGAAACTGCATGGCTGTATCTGCGGCATTGCAGACCAGCCGGTTCGCGCGGTAGTTACACATCGACACCTTATCAGTCAGCTTTTTCGCAACATCGACTTTGTCCATTTGATCCATCTGCGCCGCCGTTTTATAGATCAGCAACCGCAGCATTTCTGCTTCGGTCTGCAGCTCAACCAGCGGGAACTGAATGCCTTGATTCGCCGACAGTGGTTTGCCAAATGGCGCTCGTTCTTTCGTGTACTTAAAAGTTTCATCGAGGCAGTACTGTGCTGCTCCCAAAGAAGACGCTGCCTGCCGAATGCGGCTTTCGTGAACAAAATGCATGGCGATTCTCAGGCCCTGATCGATATCACCCAGAACGTGATCATCCGGAACAAAAACATCAGACAGCGTGCAGCGGGGGTGATCCGTTGGCATGTTGAGGGTCCACAGATACTCGCCAATCTCAAATCCGGGTGCATTCGTGGGGACAACAAAGCAGCCAATGCCCACAGCGCTCCCATCCGCCCCGGAGTGTCGCGCAAACACCAGTACATGGCTCGCTTTATGCAGGCCAGTCGTCCACATTTTTTCCCCGGTAATGCGCCAGCCACTGACGCCATCCTGCACCGCTTCCTCGGCACGGGTTTCCATCCAGGTGGCGTCGGATCCATGAGCGGCTTCAGTAAGTCCGAAACACCAACCCATATCGCCCTGCAGTAGGGGTTCCATCCACTGCGATTGTTGCGCTGATGTACCGAAGTCCCGCAGCATCAGGGGGGTCATCAGGTTGCCCACGATCGAGCTTTCGTTTTGCAAATCGTTATGTAACCCAAGGCCCCTCTGGGCCAGATATTCACGAATCCGTGCCATTGCGAGGTTGGTGCCGTTTTGGCCGCCGAAAGCTTCGGGTAATGCGTAACGGAAATGGCCGGCGGCGTCGGCGCGTCGGCGCATCTCCATGAGCAGCGCTTCCCACTCTTCCCGCGGTAAGCCACCGCGATCCCAGTCCGTGCGCGCGTGCTCACGGCGGTGATCGAAAAAGCGCTCGTTATCGTCCTGCGCCTCGAGGGGTTTGATTTCGCGTTCGATAAAGTCATCCAGAACGAGCAGGTAGTCTTCTATCTCGCGCGGAATGTCAAAGAGAAAGGTCTGGATCATGGCAGATGCTCTCCGCAAAATAGATGCACCCCATACCAAAAAACAAGAGGTAGTGCGCACTCAAGTCTGTGATACAAGGTTGATGGGGCTGTCAGATACGGATCTGTTAAACGCCCCACCGTTCCTCCGCGATGGCCCTTGAGGCGTATCGCGGATTGTTAATGGCGCTGACTAATAGTTGCCGCGCCTTCAAATAATCAAAAAATGCATCGTCGGGTGTGATACGGCCATCGGCCAGCGCGCGAGACAGCTCCTGCACCGGCTCTTTCGACTCGGACTCTGGTAGCCAGCGATGCAGGGCGTCTGCATCCAACGCTTGAAGCGTCGGACCAATGGAGCGTTCACGCTGGATAATACCGAGCACGTTTGCCGCGACTCGCGCATTAAAGCGGTGGCGCCCCTCGAGATTAGGAGCGGCGTTATCCATGAGAAATGCCTTGACCGCTGTGAGCAGGGCATCACTGGAAAGCTCTGCCGAGGTGTCAGTGTTCTGGGTATGCCTCACAGTCTTTCCCAGTCGTCGATGAGTAGTAGCATGTCCAGTTCGGCTTCGGACCTTCGGCGTGCCACGGCGGCGCGTTCAACATCGCCCTCGCCACTGTGCCACAGCGCGCCCATGGTTTGACAGACCAGCCCCCAGCTCAGCGCGGCAAACACCTCCCAGTAACGAATGCTCTCCAGATCAGGACTCCAACCCGCGACGGATTCATAGCCTCTGATTAAATCGGCGTAGTGCCCAAAACCGCCGACGGGTTTATCCAGCTGTCCAAAGCGCCAGACATAGGCACAAAGATAACCGAGGTCTTCGGCTGGGGGGCCTTGATGCGTCAGTTCCCAGTCCAATACGCCAGCGAGGCCGTGTTTATCAATCAGCAGATTACCCGTGCGGAAGTCGCCATGAAGCAAAACGTGTGGAGTTTCCTCCGGTGCGTGCTCGACCAACCAGTTAAGGCCAAACTGCAAGGCGGGGGATATATCGCCAAAGGCGTGCAAGCGGTGTTGCGCTGCCTCAAAACGCCGTTGGAGAGGGGTTGGTCCTATGGATGTGGGTAGGTTCGAGCAGTCAATCGTATGAATTTTGGCGAGTGTCTCGCCGCATTGATAAGCCAGCTTGTTTCTCGCGCCCTCGAATTGAGCATCCGAGAGCCACCGCTGGGGAATACTCTCGCCGTCGATAAACCCCATAAGGAATGCCTCGCCGATGGGGTGGCGCTCTTCGAATACAGTGTGTATCTCGGGCACTGGCACGGCGGTGCTGCCAGCAAGCCGGATAACGTGAGCCTCGTCGACCAGCGACAAACCCAGAATGTTGCCCTCAAGATCAGCCACGGAATCAGCAGAGAATGGGCGGCGGCGCAAAATGAGTGGCGTTTCACCCCAGATAAGACGCCACGTTTCATTGTTCGCGCCGCCCGAGAGTCGCTCGAGGGAAGTGACTGCAGCCCCGCTGACTTTGTCAGTCAGTAGCGCGGGTAGCGCCTCATCGAGCGCGGCAATCAGCTCTTCCGGCCCCATTAATTAGGCCGCTGTTATGAGCACGACGGCGATCTCGCCTAGCCTTTTTCGATCTGAAAGGTCAGACCCGCCCGCGCCTGCAGCCTCTCCACCAGTGCCACGCCCATGGCGGCGGCAGGTGTCCAGATGCCGCCGCTGGCGAGCGCCGGGTTTTCCAGCAAACACATCGCAGCCTCGGCGAGCATTTTGGATGTAGAGCCATAACCCGGATCACGATCTCCCTGAACACTGCTGATCATCATTTCCCCATCGTGGCTGATGCCCACGAAAATCGCGTCATAGTTACCGTTTTCACGTTCTTCTTGGGTAGGACCGTCGCCCGGTAGAAGATCACTATTGGCGACAGAATTATCTTTTGCCACAAAGTCCGCCGTCGCCTTGCCCTGCTCGCCATCTCCCGTCAGTAGCATCTCGTCATAGCGAAAATCTGTGCCGTAGCGATGGCCCAGTAGGAAGTTGGAACGATGAATATTTTTGGTATTGATGGGTGCCATGACGAAGGGTGCGCTCCAACTGCTGAGTTCCTCGTCATACTGGGGTGCCCCTCCCGCCGGCTGCTCCGGGCCGTCAAAACCCTCGGTGAGAGCGAAGGGGTTCGTCAGTATCTGAATGATCTCAGGGTTGCTGGCGACCGCCGCCATGGTAGTGCGCATCGATGCGATGGTTCCGCCTGACCAGCCACCGTTCATCGCGCGTACCCGCCCTTTCACGGTGGCAATGGGGTGACCTGTCTTGCTGATCGCGTGCTGTTGTAGGCTGAAAACACCCAAATCAAAGGGGATCGAGTCAAAGCCGCAGCTGTGGACGATACGTGCACCCGAAGCTTTTGCCGCGGTCGAATAGCGCGCGATGGTTCCGTGCATCCAGCTCGGCTCGCCCGTCAGATCGACGTAATCGGTGCCGTGCTCGGCGCACTGTTTAACTAACTCATCACCGTAGAGTTGGTAAGGGCCCACTGTTGTAATGACGACTTTGCAGGAGGTGACCATTTGCCGCACAGACTCGGCATCAGCGACATCGGCCTCGAGTAGAGCGACGTCTTCGCCAATTCCCATTTCGGCCCGAACCGCCGCCAGTTTTTCCAGGGAGCGGCCTGCCATTGCCCAGGAGAGGTCGTGGTCCGCGTATTCTTGTGCCAGATACTCGGCCACCAGTCGGCCCGTGTAGCCGGATGCGCCAAAGACAACGATGTCATAGGGTATTTTGGAAGACATAAACTGACGCCCTTTTTAGTCACTGGTAACGGGGGACGCCAAGGGTACCGCGAGGAGACCGACTTTTGGGGAAATATTGGCCAATTCGATCAGGATCTTGTCTGCTCTGCGTATTACTTATCCCGCCGTATTACCTAGGTTGCTTGAAGACAGTGAGGCTGGGCTGCCACGCTACGCCGTCGAGGAAAAGCGTAACCGGTATGATGCAGGAATGAACGCAGAGGCCACCACACGGATAGCCATTGAGCAATTGCTCAATGCGATCGAGTCTCGCGATTTACGGCGGGTAAGGCGCGCGCTGCATCCCGCAGCGCGCTGGCAGAACGTACCGCATCCGGCGGCAGAGGGCCGAGACGCAGTGATGGCGTTATTGAGTGGTATCTTGTGCTGGTCAGAACGCGTGCGGTGGGATGTGCACCACGTCTCGATTGAGGGAGCGAACGGCAGCGTTGAACGTCTTGATCGGTTTTGGCTTCAGGGCGCCGAGTATGCGGTTGCCTGTCATGGCGTGTTTTCGGTAGACATGGCTACTCGCACCGTGATTTCGGTTCGAGATTATGTGGATCTGGGAGAGTGGCGGCAGCGGGTAAATCCGGTGCTCGGCGTATTGGCGAGCCGTCCTGCCGCCGCGGTGGTGTCTGCCCACCTGACGGCGATTAACACGGCAGCGCCACTGGCTATAGCGTCTCATTACGCATTGGATGCGACTATCGAACGCCCTTTGGGCGAGATCACAGGTTGGGATGCGATTGCAGATTATTGCGATGCATTGGCCGCAGGCCCAGGGTGCCACTTGATATGGGGTGACGTTTCGTCCCGGGGCATATCGTCGCGGGGCATAGACGAAATAATGGTTGAGTGGCGACTGCCGGCAGGCGAGGGGACTCCGCAATCGGGCTGCGACAGCTATGAAGTGCGAGACGGACGAATCACTAAGTTAGTTACGACGCGAGATCTCTAGCGCGCCAGATTGGAGTTCAGATGCTAACCGACCACGCTCCTGGCGGTGAAATACCGTACGCCGAGCAGATGCATCTCGGTTTGCAATGACAATTTAAGTTAAGCCCGCTGGTCGGCTGTAAAGGTCGATGCGCTAATAGCGAATCCCAAAAATCCTCGTGGGGGCTGGGTTCGCGCTCTGCGGATCAGGTATCGTCCACCTGAGCATCGGCCCATTCGGTAATCGTTTCTTTCAGTATAGCCAGCGGCATTGCGCCGTTCATCAGCACCGCCTCGTGGAATTCACGCAGCATGAATCGTTCACCCAAGGCGCCCTCTATCTCCTTGCGAAGTTCTAGTAACGCCAGTTGGCCGGTTTTATACGCGGTCGCCTGTCCTGGCCACACCACATAGCGCTCAATTTCTCGCGTGACCTCTTCGTCGGTCATGCCGGTTTTGGCAACCATGTACTCGATGGCCTGTTCCCGGCTCCATCGTTTTGCGTGCATTCCGGTATCAACGACTAATCTGACCGCGCGGAACATCTCAGCTTGCAGTCGACCCAGGTCACCCAATGGATCATCGTCGTAGAGGCCCATGTCAGTTTTGGCAATCCGTTCTGAGTAAAGCGCCCAGCCCTCGGAGAAGGCGTTGAAAGGGGAGAGCCTTCTTAGTAACGGCACGCCTTCTATTAACTGCGAGGTGGAAATCTGAAAATGATGGCCCGGCGAACCCTCGTGAATCATCAGGGTAGGCAGGGTCCAGCGCGGGTTGTCCGCGGTGTCCTTTTGGTTAATGTAGAACCGCCCCGGGCGGGAGCCGTCCAGCGCCGGCCCGTTGTAGTACCCCCCTGGGGATGAGTCTTCCGAATACTCGGGGACGCGGACGATGTCGAGCGGCTGTGGCGGAATGGTAATGAAGTAATCGGTCGCGATTTGCATGACCTCTTGGTCAAAGGCCTCGAGGTATTGAATCATTTCCGCGCGGCCTTCGTCGGTATTGGCAAAGTGATACTGTGGGTCGTCCATGAGCACCCGCATGCGGCTGGCGAGATCGCCTGCAACGACGCCCTGATTATCCAGAATATCCAGCATTTCCCCTTCGATGCGATCCACCTCTGAGAGACCAATGCGGTGAATGTCATCTGCGGAGTACTGGGTCGTGGTATTGGAGCGCAGATTCGCTGCGTAAATGGCCTCTCCCTCGGGAAGACGCCAGATACCGGCCTCGTGACTGGCCTCAGGTAGCATGGATTCGAACAGCGCGATCATCGATTCATAACCCGGAATCACCTCAGACTCGACGCGATCAGTAGCATCGCCGATGAACGCGCGGGTTTGAGTGTCATCCACGTCATCGAGTGTCTCGAGCTTGCGGCCCAGCGTTGTCACGAGCGGGCTCTCGCCAGCGCCACCTTTGATAAATTTGCGCATCCCTGCCAGCGCTTTTTCGATCACGAAGTCGGGGGGGATAACGCCGTTCTCTCGATCGTCAATGACCCGGGCGTGAGTTTCGCGCAGGACTCTTCCAAACTCTGAGAGCCGGGACAGGTAGCGCACAACGCTTTTTTCATTTTTGATCACATGGGTGTCAGTCAAAAACTGGGGCAGATTGACGGTGACACCTGAAATTTGGTTGACGCGGTAGCCGCTATGACGCAGCTCCGCCTGCCTGAGTAGATCATCGAAAAACCAGGCGGCGATTTTCCAGGTCAGCAGCTCTTGGCCCTCTAGACCCTCAGGGCCGTAGTCGTCCAGTCCATCCCGCGCCTCGCGGAGCTCTGCAATATTTTCTTCCTCTTCCTCTTTGGTGTAGTCGGCGAGCTTGCCGCTGTGAAAGTCGAGAGGCGTGTTATCAACAATGCCCAGATAGGTGAGCAGTTCGGGTGAGTCTATGGCGAGCTTGAAGGTGACCTTATTGATGTAGTTGTTCACGCCCACGGGGGTGAACCAGAACCACAGGGAAGCGGACACCAGCGCAATTGCGATGAGCCCAGCAAAGCCTAGTAACCCTCTCTTTAGCCATGTCATAACGGTCAGCGCCTGTATGCTCGTCGGTACCCGGATTTTACGATACTTGCTGATCGTGCTGTCTTGCCGGTCGATAGTTCTGACAGAACCGCTAGCTAATGCTGTTTGAGAGCCAGGCGCCTGTGCCGTCGACCGTCTCGATATTGAGCTGTCCGGCGAGTCCGGCCGTGCGATGAACAGCGATCTCTGCGTATGCCGGGAGCTGAATCATCTCCATCATGGCTGCTCGAGAAGGGTACATGGCAATAGCCACCTCATCCCAGAGTGATTCAACTTCTCCCAGCATCAGACGCGAAACCTCGCCCGAGAAACCGACCTCTCCGCCCACCTGTTTAATGAGCTGGGCGACCGCCTCGCCATAGAGCGCATAGGCCTCGCGACCCGTAAGCGCGCTCTCCCGGCCATCCTCATAGGCGGCGTGTCCGTGAAACTTCAGAAGGTTAACCATATAGATCGGCGATTTGGCGTCTGGCTCAAAAAATTCCTTTATTTGAGCCTCGGTGGGTGAAACTGCGTTGTGAACTTCCATCATGATCTCCCAGCAGGAATTAACTGTTAGCGTAAATAAAGTAGCCTTTGACTGCCTTTGCTTATTATGGCATAAAAACTGCCAATATATTTTGGTGCACCACAATCAGAGAGGCATAAAAGCCTATGCAGGTACTACGCACGCCCGATCATTATTTCGAAACGCTCCCCGATTATCCCTTTGAGCCGCATTACACCGAGATTGTCGCAGACCAAGGCCCGACATTGCGGATTCATCATATCGATGAGGGTGATCGTCACGCGCCCATTGTGTTGCTACTTCATGGTCAGCCCAGCTGGAGCTATCTCTATCGCAAGATGGTGCCGCTGTTGGTGCAGCAGGGCTTGCGCGTGATTGCCCCCGATCTGCCCGGTTACGGCAAATCGGACAAGCCTGCCGCCCGAGAGGACTACAGTTATCAGCGGCAAGTCGAGTGGATGGGTGCCTGGCTGGTGGCCAATGATTTCAGTGACGTCACTTTTTTCGGCCAGGACTGGGGTGGATTGATCGGGCTCAGGATGGTTGTCGATCACTCTGAGCGGTTCGCGCGTGTGGTGATTGGTAACACCGGCTTGCCCATCAATGCGTTACCCAATCCTGATCTCGTCGCTAAAGTCGCGCAGTTCAGGTCTGACGGACAGCGCTTGAGCTTGCCCGCGATGTCGCGGGTGCTGTCGCGCCTACCCAGACTGGGTTCCGAGGATCCGGATGCGTTCCCGATGGGCTTCGCCCACTGGCAAAAATTCTGTTGGGAAACGGTGGATCTGCCGGCGGGGTTTCTGATGGAAATGATGATTACACCGGCGCCGACCTGGCGTGTTGCTCCGCGCTTATTGCTACATCACTACTTCGGTAACTCACTCCACCCGCTGACGCCGCTGGGGCGCGCCTATGAGGCACCATTTCCTGCGCCAGAGTACAAGATGGGGCCGCGCGCCATGCCGAGTCAGGTGCCCACATTGCCTACCGATCCGTCATTGGAAACGCAGGCCAGGGCCTGGGCGTTTTTTGAAGGCTTCGACAAGCCGTTTCTCTGCCTTTTTACCGCGGACGATCCCGTAACGCGCGGTCTTGAGAAAAGCTTCATCGGTCGAGTTCCCGGCACCCGGGGTCTCAATCATCAGGTCTTTGAGCGGGGTGGTCATTTTTTACAGGAGCGATGCCATCATGAGTTGAGCGATGCCATTGGCTCGTTGATACGCGCTACTTGATTAGTAAAGGCGACATCTGAGGCTAGTAAATACTCCTCACAAGCGCCAGCATTCGATAATCGTCAGCGGTGCGCGGTCGAGCTCCATATTATTCTTTGGTGCTGCGATGGTGCCTTTACCCCGCATAAGCTGTCGCGTTGCTCCGGCACTATTATTATTTGCATGGATGCCGTATCTGGCTGCAATTCTTGTACGCCCTAACACCACGACATTACCTTTAGCTATCTGGGTGGCGACCGCTTAATCCAAACGCATTCAAAAGGGGAAAGCAATTGTCAGATACTACTGTGAATACCGAGCTTCTGGTGGTTGGTGGAGGAGTAGTCGGAGTGGCTGTGGCACGACACTTTGCGCTTAAAGGGGCACAAGTGATTTTGCTGGAGCGGGAAGCAATTGTTGGCGCCGGAACGAGCTCTCGCAACAGTGGAGTGATCCACGCGGGCCTCTACTATCCTGAAGGTTCGCTCAAAGAACGGCTGTGCATAGAAGGCAAATTGTTGCTGTACCGATACTGCCAGGACAATCGAGTGCCCTTTGAGCAGACGGGAAAATGGATTGTGTCGAGCGCTGGGCAAGAATCTAGACTGCAAGGCATTCAAGACCGAGCTGTGAACAATAATGTCCCGGCAAGACTCTTGTCGCACCGTCAAATTCGCAGTCGTGAGCCTGAATTACGCTGCACTGCGGCGCTCGAAAGTCCAAGCACAGGCATCATTGCTGTGCACGACTTGATTCAATGTTTGGTAGCTGATTTAGAGCGTGCCGGTGGAGTAGTGCAATGTCGTGCGGAGACGTTATCCCTTCGGGTAGAGGGCGGTAAGGCGCAAGCGTTGCTCCGCGACGGTACTCGTGTTGAGGCAGACTTGGCGATTAACGCCGCAGGTCTCGACGCCCTGGGTCTAGTACCAGAGGAAGTAGCTCATGGCTATGAGAACTATTTTTTGAAGGGCAGTTACTTTTCTTACGGCGCTAAGGTTCCGTTCAAGCGACTCATATACCCTTTGCCCCACGAAGAAGGATTGGGAATACATCTCACGTTAGATTTGTCGGGCACTGCTAGGTTCGGGCCTGATGCGCGGCGCACCACTGGTCGGGATTTTTCTCTCAACGAGAATGACTTGGCTGAATTTGTCACAGCTATATCAGCCTACTGGCCGGACTGTGATGCGAATAAGCTGAAACCGGATTATGCCGGCATTCGACCCAAACTCATCGAAGACGGGTCGGTGGTACAGGATTTTGTTTTCCTGCGTAATCTGTTCGACGATCGGTACCCTATTATTTCTCTTCTGGGTATCGATTCACCGGGACTGACAAGCAGTTTAGCTATAGCAGGCCACGTGTTTGACTTATCAAAAACCTAGGCTTGTCTATAGTAATATCGCACCCCGTAGCGGATCGTCACCGGTGATGAGTTCATGAAATGCCTCCGCCAACCGTTGGCTCTCGCGGATACAGATTTCCCAATAGGCGACGCGCTGCTCGGGAGGCATGGAGCCGAAATCACCGCGGTCCGGAATTTTTCCGTAAGGCAAGCTTGCGAGGAAGTCATCGCTGGGGCAGATCAATACCAGATTGCTGAGGCGGGGTGAGCCAGTCCGAGCCCTCAGCTTTTTATCAAACCACCCCGGAGTGAGTTGCGCGCAAAAGTGAGGGTAAAGCACCAAGCCGTCGCTCGGGGCGGGGTCGAGGGTAAAGTGATAATCGATAATGCCCCCATCCCAGAAAGGACCCTCACTCGCGCCCGCGATGGTGGGTTCACATTGCATCAGCAGTGGAATGGCGCCGCTCGCCTTGAGCGCGGGAATGAGATTCTCCTCGGCGAGTTGGACCAACTGGGTATCGAAGCCCGCGCTAAAAGGAGTTGCGGTAAGCGCGGGATGACAGAAGATCACGCGTTGAAAAAAACGTTCTAGCCCGTTTCGGGACCAGGCGTTGGCCAGGGTTGCGGCAGCCATCCCGGCGATCAAAGACGCCCCGCGTTGACCCCGCGCTATGCCCTTAGCGCGCGCCGTGACAATGGCGTTGTGCAACTTGGGGTGATGGATGAGGTGTGCCACGCCTCCGAGACCCAATGTTTCCCTCAGCATTTGTTCTGCAACCTGGCTGACCTCTTGGGGCGTCGGTTTGTGGCGACTGTATTCCTGTCGCAGGTACGTGTGTTGGAGTCGTTTAATCGCGCCTACGGGGTCCGGCTGAGAAAGGCAGGCGTGTCGCCAAGTACCGATCGAAGACCCCAGCAAGGTCAGGGGATGAGAGGTGTGAGGCAGTAGATCGGAGGCCAGTACCTGATCCAGTTCAGAGAGGATCAACCACTTAGGCCCGCCCGATGCACCCAGTAAAGTGTTGAAAGGCGCGTGCTGCCAGCCGTGTTTGGCGATAGCAGCTTTAGCGGCGCTTCCCATGAAGACTGAAAGTGGTTGCGATGTCACGCGTTTGCTTCACTGATACGTTGCGGCGGTTTGGAGTGTAGCGAAAATCGCCCACCCGAGATGTCCGGACAAAACGGGCACGGTATTTGCATTGGGGTTAAAGGACATCGCCTGAACCGCGGCACGCGCGCTTTACCCGCGCTGTTGCAGGGCGAAATGGGCAATATAACAAGAGATAGTGGGGGATTCCGGTGTTGAGACATACAACGGTACAGCGATTTACTGCGGGGCAAGAGCAACGTGCCCATGCCTGATGATCAGACAATAACAGCCAGCCTGCTTGAGGTGCTTGGCGAGTTTATGTATCAGGAGCGGCTGCCCGAGACCTTTGGGCAGAGTTTTGTTGGCTGGTACGCGGGCATAACGCGCCACCTCGTCACTAGAGCAGCAGCGGCCGAAAAGCCACTACTGGTGGGCGTTAGCGGTTGTCAGGGCTCGGGTAAAAGTACCCTCGCCAAAGCAATGGCGCGCATCGCGGCCGCGGTCTTTGGCACGCCTGCAACGTCGCTTTCGCTTGATGATTTTTATCTCACGCAAAGGGAGCGTCAGCGACTCGCTCACTCCCTTCACCCGTTGTTTGCCACACGCGGAGTGCCTGGCACCCACGACCTTGCGCTACTGCAGTCAACGCTCGAGGCGCTGGCAGCGGATGGGGGGGCCGTGGCGTTACCGGGATTCGACAAAGCCCAAGATGAGCGCACCAAGTCGGTGCAGTGGCGCCAAGTTTGTGCGCCGGTGGGGCTAATCTTTCTGGAAGGTTGGTGCATTGGGGTTCCACCTCAGGAGGTGACCGCACTGGCCGACCCTCTCAATGAAACCGAGGCGGCGCGCGATTCGGACGGGCACTGGCGTCAAGAGGTCAACAGACAATTGCAGAACGATTATGCAGCGTTATTTGCTCAGCTCGATGCGCTTTTGTTTCTAAAGGCCCCCAGTTTTGATGCCGTCTTCGACTGGCGCTGGGAGCAGGAGCAACGTATGGCGGATGCCATCAGGGAGGGTGCTCACACGACCACGGGAAGTGCCATGTCCCGCGAAACGGGAAGTGCCATGTCCCGCGAAGAAGTGGCTGCTTTTGTGCTGCACTACCAGCGACTGACTGAGCATGCTCTGGCGACTTTGCCCCAGCGCGCCAATGCCACCTGGGAGTTGGCACATGATCGCACCGTGGTGCGGATGGATCTGATGGCGGTGTCCCCATGAGCGCTGCCGTCATTTACACCGATCTCGATGGAACCCTGCTTGATCACTACACCTATTCTGCCGAGGCTGCACGCGCCACCTTGGCAACACTCAGGGGACTGGGTGTCCCCGTGATTCCCTGCACGAGTAAAACCGCGGCAGAGACTCGGGTGATCGCTGCGCAACTGGGGTTGGACGGCCCGATGATTGTGGAGAACGGCGCCGCAATCTGGGTGCCAGACCATTGGGGTTTAACGCGCACTGATGTCGCTATCAGCGAGAGTGAAATGTGGTGCCATGGGTTTGGTATTCCCCGGGCCGTGATTCGCCGGCAGCTGGCAATACTCAGTGTCGAATGGGGAAACCGTTACCAATCGCTCTGCGATTTATCAGATAAACAGGTGATGTCGATTACCGGTCTCGATGCCGCCAGTGCTCGCCTCGCCAAAGAGAGGCACTTTTGCGAGACCCTCGTTTGGCTGGGGACACCGGCTGATCGCATTGCGTTTGCTGACCAGGTAAAGACGCTGGATCTGCGATGTGTGCAGGGAGGACGTTTCGTTCATGTGCTCTCCTCCGGCGGAAAGGCAGAAGCGGTGAGTTGGTTGCATCGAAAAATTTGCGCGGAGCGGCCCGGTTTCGAGGCGGCGCTCAGTATTTCGGCAGGTGATGCAGAGAACGACGTTGAAATGTTGCAGGTGACGGATCTGGCCTTGCTTGTGAGATCCCCCGTGGGTGACCCCCCCCCACTCAAGCGAGCAGGCGGCCTCGTGATTAGCGATGAGTTCGGCCCCGCTGGTTGGTCGGAGGGTATCGAGATTTTGTTGGACCGAGTAGAAGAGGAGAGAGCGAGTGGCCGATTTTTACCAAAACGGCACGATCACAACGCTGCATAATCTGGGCGAGCGATCCACCGAGGACCTTGAGAAAGACCTGATGTCTTTCAGCGAGCGCAGGGCACTTGGACTGATACTTCCCTCACTGTACTCCGAGATACAAACGCCCGCGCTGCCGGCAATCATCCGCGAGCTACAGTCAGTGCCCTATCTTTCGCAGATTGTCATTGGTCTCGATCGTGCGTCCGAATCCGAGTACCAGCACGCACTGGAATTTTTCTCTTCGCTGCCCCAGCACCATCGGGTGCTGTGGAATGATGGGCCACGCCTGAAGGCCATTGATGAGCGTCTGCAGGCGGCGGGTCTGGCGCCTAAGGAATTGGGCAAAGGTCGCAACGTTTGGTACTGCATGGGTTACGTACTGGCCACGGGCCGTGCCGAAGCAATAGCGTTACATGACTGTGACATCCTGACCTACGATCGCAGTCTTTTGGCGCGGCTTATATATCCGGTGGCGCATCCCATTTTCGGATATGAATTTTGTAAGGGCTACTATCCCCGGGTATCGGATAACAAGATTAACGGGCGGGTATGCCGACTGCTGGTAACCCCCATGATTCGCGCATTGAAACGCATTGTGGGGAACTCGCCTTATCTCGATTACTTGGATAGCTACCGCTACATTCTGGCAGGGGAGTTCGCTTTCCGAAAACGCTTATTGGGTGATCTCCGCATTCCTACGGATTGGGGTTTGGAAATTGGCGTTGTGTCCGAGGTGTACCGAAGCAACAGCAACAAACAGATTTGTCAGGTAGACATCGCAGATAACTATGATCACAAACACCAGGATCTCTCGCTGTCTGATCAGACGGCAGGCTTATCACGTATGTCACTCGATATCGCCCGCTCGCTTTATCGCAAGCTGGCCATTCAGGGGACTGTATTCAGTCCAGAGATGTTTCGCACGCTCAAGGCCACCTATTACCGCATGGCGCTGGATCTGATAGAGACCTACCGTAACGACGCCATCATGAACGGGCTTACCTTTGATATTCACCGGGAAGAGGAGGCTATCGAGGTGTTCGCCGAAAACATACTCGCGGCGGGCAACCAGTTTCTTGAACGCTCAACCGAAGCGCCCTTTATTCCCACCTGGAATCGCGTGTTTAGCGCTATCCCCACCATCTTTGACGAACTGGTCGAGGCAGTCGAGGCTGATCATGCAGAGTTCGCACCTGGCTATCCCCTACCCAAGTCAGCCAGTGCATGAGCCACTCGATTGAGCAACGATTGCTGCGGCATCTGGAGGCAATCTACGGCCACGGCGACTGTCAGTTAGACCTCAAAGAATGGACTGGCCTACTGTGCGACGCAGCGCGGCCACGCACTGATCAGCAGGCGCCAGAACCGCATCGCAATCTCTGGAACGAGACCGATATCGGGGTCATTGCCTATGGTGACTCGATCATTGATGAGGGCGAGTCTCCGCTTAAGACGCTCCACGGATTTTTGACGCGAGAGCTAGGGACAGCAGTTTCGTGGGTTCATGTGCTCCCCTTCCATCCGTGGACGTCGGACGATGGTTTTTCAGTGCTTGATTACTCCAGCGTCAATGAAGCGCTTGGGAGTTGGTCGGACATTACACAATTGGGTATCGACTACCGGCTGATGGCTGATCTGGTGCTCAATCATTGCTCCAGTCGGTCCGCCTGGTTTGAAAATTTCCGGCAGGGGCTCGACCCGGGCAGCGATTATTTTTTTGTCCCCGACGAAGAGTTTGATACGTCTCAGGTTGTGAGGCCACGCACCTCTCCACTTCTAACCCCTGTGGTAACCGCGCGTGGTGAGCAATCGGTGTGGTGCACCTTTAGCCCTGATCAGGTGGATTTTAACTTTGCGAACCCTGCGGTCGTGGTGGAGTTTGTGGGCATCATCAGAGCATTGCTCGACGCCGGAGTGCGGGTATTTCGCATGGATGCTGTGGCGTTTCTTTGGAAGAAAAGTGGCACGACGTGCATCAATCTGCCCCAGACCCATGAGCTGATCCGTTTATTTCGTCTGCTTATCGAATCTGCACAGCCCGATGCGATCGTGATCACAGAGACCAATGTACCTAACCGGGAAAACTTGTCTTACTTCGGTAACGCTAACGAGGCGCACGGCATATACAATTTTTCGCTGCCACCGCTGTTGGTGTATGCCTTGGTCACCGGTAATAGCCGCCACCTTTCTACCTGGATGATGAGCATGCCGCCGGCGCAAGACGGTACCTTTTACTTTAACTTCATTGCCTCTCACGATGGCATTGGATTGCGGCCAGTAGAGGGTCTGCTGGCGCAGGAGGAAGTGGATCTGCTGTTGGCGACCATGGAAGGTTTTGGTGGTCGGGTGTCTTGGCGTGAAGCGGCGGGTGAAACCGCCAAGCCCTACGAAATCAACATCGCATTATTTGATGCATTGCAGGGTACGGTTGAGGGGCCTGACGAGTGGGGTTTGCAGCGATTTCTTTGCGCCCACGCCATCATGCTCGGCCTGGAAGGCGTACCGGCGTTTTACATTCACTCTTTACTGGGAACCCGTAACGATATCGAGCGGCTTGAGCACACCAGCCAGAATCGGTCTATCAACCGTCATCAGTGGCCCCTGCAGCGCCTCATGTCAGTACTCGAGGACTCGTCTTCGTCCCATCATCAGGTGTTTCAGGCGCTGAAAAAACTGATTGTGTTGCGCAAGCAGCAGCCTGCGTTCCACCCCAACGCAACGCAGTTTACGTTGCACCTTGGAGACGCGCTCTTCGGGTTTTGGCGCCAATCGCTGGACCGGCGCCAGAGCCTGTTTTGTATCCACAATGTTTCCTGTGTTGAGCAACGTCTGCCACTCAGCAGTCTCAATCTGTTGGTCAATCAACACTGGCGAGAGTTAATTACGGATCAGCCCATAGAGGAAAGCCTGTCGGAGTGGCGCCTCGAGCCCTATCAAACGTTATGGATTACCAACCTTTGAGGCATCTGCAGAAGCCGTGCTTTTGGACACGCGGACAAGCTGACTGACGCTTTGTGCGGTCCGCGAAGTCAAGCGATGGCCGACCAGTGCGTGCTGAAGTTCTTGAATCTGCCTCAATAAACATGTCAGCCTCCGGCTATGAAACAGCTGGCTAAAACATCGACGACGACTGGCGCGGGCTCACATCGGTGGTTGAGTGCCTGTTTATTTCTGATCACGACTTCCGCCTGGGGATGGTCCGATCATGCGAGCCTTGCGTGGCCTTTATTGCGAGGGCAGTCTGAGCTCACCTCCCGAAGTGTGCCAGCGGAATCGCTAGCGCAGTTTTTGCTCGCAGAACAGGCGGCCATTGCTCAGACGCTGGATGAGGTCGAGGCCTGGTCCGTGCGCAATATTGAGCACTATCCACCGACTCCTGCGCCGCTCTCTTGGCAAAACAATACTGGCGACATCCAAGCGCGCTTCCTCGCGGCTACTCGCGTGAACCCGAGACTGTCTTATTCGCTCTACGTGGGGCCTTCCCCTGAGCGGACCGCGCCCATGGGGGACGCCTTGCCATGGTCCGCGCTGAGCTTCTTGGGAGGCGGAGACGCGCAGCAGGCGTCCCGTTACTGGGCAGTGGAAGAGGGGGCGCCTGTATCCATTGCCGAAGTGTTGGCCACCGCCAGTGATGAGCCCGATTTAGGCATGGATATTGGGCTCTTTGAGGACAATGGCACGGCCTTCGGGCAGCAATACGGCTTTGGTGTACAACCCTTCGGTAACCCCAACCTAGACTATGGATCTCAAGCGCCCTTTCACATGGGTTTTTATCATCTCGACTGGCTCACGCGTTTGGCACAACCTGATTTGCTGAGGACTTATCCCCTCTGGCGAATTGCGCTTTATGGGGAGTTAGCCGATGTGGCATTTCGCACCGGACACCCGTATTGGGGGTGGCGTTTTCTAGGATGGGGATTGCATTACGTGGGTGATCTCACCCAGCCCTATCATGCCGTCCCCTTACCGGGTGTCGGCACGATGGAGGCGTTATGGTCGGTTGCGCAGGGAAAAACCTCCGAACTGGTGCAATTGGTATCAAATCGTCACGGGGTCATTGAGTCTTATCAATATCAGCGCCTGACCGCGGCCCTCTCTGCAGGTGATTGGTCTGCGCCGCTCCTGCGAGCAGTAGCGGATCATGGTGATTCTGAACCATTGGAATATGCCTCGTTTGTTATGAATTTGACGCAGGCCTCGGTGTCAGCCGCAGGGGAATTTGATGCGGCCATCGCAACCTATGTACCCGCGCGTTTTGTGAGTGATCCGTCTTTCGAGTGGATCGGGTCCGGATTTGAAAGCGATCTGATCAACATCGTACAAACTGAGCAGGGCGAGACCGCGACCAGCGCGCTGGATGCCGCTGTGGTTGCTCAGCTGATGCGCTTTTCGAGAGTGGCCAGTCGCTGGATTGCTCGCCACAACCTATCCGCAGAGGAGGCCGGAGAGCTATCTCCTGAGTCTGAAGGGGTGACTGCCAATGAATAATCCGCGGTCGGAAGCGCCCTGTGTTTGAGCTCGATCCCCAATTGGAGGCCGATACTTTTCCAGTAGGGATAACGTCGCTCAATCGTATTCTGTTGATGAATGACAGCCGGTTCCCGTGGTTGATACTGGTTCCAGAGCGACCTGATATTAGGGAACCCTTCGAACTTACTGATGAGGACCAGCGCACCTTAATGCAAGAGTCCATGATTACAGGTAAGTCGTTAAAAGCGTTGTTCAATGCACACAAACTGAATATTGCCGCGCTTGGCAATCAGGTGTCCCAGCTCCACATTCACCATATCGCGCGGTTTCGGACAGATGCTGCCTGGCCGCGCCCCGTGTGGGGCGTGGGTGCTGCCGAGCCCTATGAAGCGGAGGCGCTTCGCGAGCGTGTCGCGCTCTTGCGTGAGGTGCTGTCCAACGAGCTGGACCTCGAGTGAGCGACGACACCATGAGAGTCAGTGTCTTGTTTGTCTGTATGGGGAATATCTGTCGCTCTCCAACGGCGCATGCGGTTTTTCGCCAACAGGTTTTGGAGGCAGGCTTGGCCGATCACTTTGACATCGACTCTGCCGGCACCCACGCCTACCACATTGGCAACCCCCCCGATGCCAGGGCGATGGCAATGGCTCACCAGCGTGGCATTGCCATGGACGACCTTCGTGCCCGCCAGGTTAGCGCCGGAGATTTTGTCCAGTTCGATTATATTCTCGCGATGGATGCTGATAACTTGCGTCTGCTTCAGGCGTCGTGTCCTAAAGAACAGGCGCAGCGACTGTCACTCATGCTCGATTGGGCAAACGGATGGGGAGAGGAGGTGCCAGACCCCTACTACGGGGGTGACGAGGGCTTTGAGCAGGTCTTTGATATGTTGACCGACGCTTGTAGCTGCCTCTTGACCCACATCATTTCGCGACATGGACTATCGGCCGGGCAGCCGGTTGGGTAGTGTCCGCGAAGACATCGCGATGACGGATTTTTGATCATGAAGTGTCTCTTGCAGCGGGTGGTGCAGGCTTCGGTTGCGGTAGATCAACGCGTGGTTGGAGAAATTCAGCGCGGCCTTTTGGTTTTTGTGGGGGTGGAGCCCGGAGACACCGACGAAATAGTGCTGCGCATGGCGAAACGCCTGTTGAGCTACCGGCTCTTTTCAGATGAAGAAGGCAAGATGAACCTCAATGTGCAGCAGGCCGGCGGTGCCATACTTCTGGTCTCTCAGTTTACGCTGGCTGCAGATACCAACAGCGGCAACCGCCCCAGCTTTTCGACCGCGGCACCGCCCGAGCAGGCTTCGCGGTTGTGCGCTGATCTCGCGCAGGCCCTGACGGTAGAAAATATCCGGGTCGAGACCGGTCAATTTGGCGCCGATATGCAGGTGTCGCTGGTTAACGATGGTCCAGTGACCTTTCTGTTGTCGGTGTAGCAGCTCCGCTGGTCAGATTTTGGATCGCCAGTAAAACGCTACCGCGTATGCCGTGCCGGTAATGGTGTTTTTAAGTCAGCGCGTGAAGCTGCACCGGGAGAGCGGAATAGCCGCGAACAAAATTGGAGAGTACGCGCTCGGGCTCTCCAACAACCTCGACCTTGGAGAAGCGCTTAAGGATTTCCTCCCACAATATCCGCAATTGCATTTCACCCAGGCGGTTACCCATACAGCGGTGGATACCGAAGCCGAAGGATAGGTGATAGCGCGGATTGGCACGGTCGATAATAAATTCATTTGGGCGTTCGATGGCCGTCTCATCGTGATTGCCCGAGAGATACCACATCACGACCTTGTCCCCTTTGCGGATGGTTTTACCGCCCAGCTCAATATCGCGAGTCGCAATGCGGCGCATATGCATGAGGGGCGTCTGCCAGCGAATCACCTCTGACACCATGCTCGGAATCAGACTTGGATTGTTCTTCAGTTTTTCGTATTCATCCGGATTTTGGTTGAGTGCGAGGACGCCGCCGGTAATCGAATTTCGGGTTGTGTCATTGCCACCGACAATCAGGAGCAGCAGATTGCCCAGATACTCGAGGGGATCGTCGACCATTGCGCAGGTGCCCGGATTGGTTGCCAGCAGGCTGATCAAATCCATCGTATCCGGGGGATTATTTTTGCGTTGATGCCACAGCTCAGTGAAGTAGGTGAGGCACTCCTGCAAGGCGGCTGTGCGTTCGTCGACGTCGCCATCGGCCCCCGCCATTTCGGGCAACGAAGTGGCCATGTCGGACCAATAGGGCAGCTTGTGACGTTCTTCGAATGGGAAATCGAAAATAGTTGCGAGCATCTGCGTGGTCAGATTAATCGATACCTTTTCTACCCAATTAAAGGTTTCTCCAATGGGGAGGTCGTCAAGCATATCGCCCACCCTCTGCCGGATGAGGCCTTCGAGTTGGGCAAGGTTCCGGGGGGCAACGACTCCCTGCACTGCGGCCCTTTGTACATCATGTACTGGAGGATCCATGGCTATGAATTGGGTGACGGGGAAGTCGTCGCCATAACCGCCGATGGTGATCGCCGGCACTGACGAGAACGCTTCATGGTTCCCGTCGACCGCGGTGATGTCTTCAAAGCGAGTTACCGACCAGAATCCCCCGAAGACGTCATTTTCGGTCCAATGAACCGGATCCTCGGCGCGCAAGCGGGCAAAATAAGGTCGCCAGCTATCCTGCTGATACAGCGTTGCGTCGCTGACATCGATTGCCTCCAGCGGGGTTTGAGCCGCGTCGTTGCCTGTCGCCTGCGGTGCTTGTGCATTCATGTCATCTGCTCCTTGTTTTACGACCCCCGGTTCCCGCCCATTCTGCTCTTGCGGCGTCTCGCAAAATCATCCTCGGTCATGAAGCCGATGACAACAACCCGGCTTTTGCCGCCGTTGTTTTACCTGGCATTGTCTGCACCGGGGTATGTTGCAAAAAAGCATCACCTAAACATTAAATTTGTTACAATCGTTGCGCTTCTGGAGCCCCTAAGATGAGAGCAGTTTAAACAGCTTTAAATCTATGCGGAGGTTTCTCATGAAGTTATTTGGAAAATACATCGGGGTGACAGCTTTGTTGACGGCGGCGCTGCTAATGTCGAGCAGAGCGTCATTGGCTGCCAGTACGAGTGAGCAATATGCGTTGTGCAAAGAGGCTGTAAAAAGCCTTTATGGCGAGCGGGCTCGGGTAAAGATGTTCGGCACCAGATCCTACAAAGGCGTTTTGACACTTAAGCTCAAGGTCACGCCCGAGGCAGGGTCTAGTGTGATACTGCAGTGCAGCGAACAAGAGGACACAGAGGAGCGCGTTGTTCTCAAGGACAAAGAGGGTGAAGTACTGGCTGCATGACTAGGGTGCCGCAGCGCCGCGGATCAGAAGCGAACTCTCGATGGCAAGGGTTTTTTTACTTCCGGAGATTTCGACACATGAACTGGGACGATCTGAAGGTGTTGTTGGCGCTTGCGCGCGCGGGCTCAACACGAAAGGCAGCAGCGCTTTTAAGTGTCAGCAATACTACGGTGGTGCGACGCCTAGAGGCTCTCGAGGCAGCTATTGGCGGACAATTATTTGACAGAACCCCCGACGGATTTCGGCAGACCCAATTGGCCGATCAACTATTGCCGGTCGCCTCTCAGGTCGAAGAGATGCTTTTGGAGGCGGAGCGCCAAGTAACGGGTAAGGATTCTGAGCTGAAGGGGTTGATTAAGCTGTCGCTTCCCGCGGTGCCCTTGACCCATCTGTCGGAGTCGGTCGCGGCTTTTGGTGTTCGTTTTCCCAAGATCGAGCTGGATATCACAGTGAGCGATCATCCCGTAGATTTGGCGAGGAGAGAGGCGGACATTGCGGTGCGCGGCATACCCAAGCACAAGCGACCCCCCAAGGATATTGTCGGTATCAAATTGGGTCGCATCTCAATGGGCTACTACGTGCATCGCGATTTGCTACAAAATGCGCACCGCGGGCTTTCTGAGCTGACCGTTATCAAGGCTTCGGGGCGGGCATTGTCTTTGGGTGATCTGCCAAATGCCGAGTCTTTGGGTCTGAGGGCGCGGCATTTAATCGACGGTATTACGCCGCGTACAGTAGCGGTGGCCAATCAGTTGGGTGTGGCAGCGTTGCCATGCTTTCTCGCGCGCCAGTACCCCGATCTCGTGTTGTTGCCCGGTGTGCCATCTGCGCACTGGGGCTACACGTGGCTGCTCCATCACAAGGACCTCAGGAAAACCGCCCGAATCAGAGCTCTGTTCAAGCACTTGTCTCTAATGGAAGCCCAGTGGCCCAGCGCCTGGGATACCACCTCAGATAATGCTGTTGAGGCTGCCTGATAAGTTTCTCTGGGGCTTGACCCGCTCGCTTGCAGGCAGGATATTCCCAACAAGCGTTGATGGGGATCAGTTTCATGGCTCGGCAGCAGTCACAACTGAATCGCTCGACCAGCCATGAGTTGACACCTGTAGCCAGCTGTCGCGATCGCGGTCGGCAAAGTTTTATTTTTCACGCCAAGCGTCATCTGGGGCAGTTTGCCCGGTTGTCCCTATCCAGACAGTTTGAATACCCCGCAAACCCACTGCCGAGCGAAGACCCACAGGATACAGATACTGGTGTTATCGGCACCCATGTGCGAACTGGCCATGCCCAGCCAGAGCAAAGCTCAGCCTTTGCTGCATGGAGTGCACTCAATATTGGCTCTCAGCAACAAATGTGGCGAGCATTGAACGATATGCTCGTTCATCAGGCACCGGTGCTTGCTCAGCGAGCTGAAACGCTCGCAGCGCGGGCGGCGCCCGGTTCTTTGGAGTTGAGTCCGGATTTGGAAATGCCGGCCTATTTTTTGCAGACGGCTTACCACGGCCAGCCGGGCGGGTATTGCCTTGATAGAGGTGGTGATGACTGGCATGCGGGCGCGCTACAAGAGGCGGGGGGCAATCTGTACAGCCGCGGCGCGGGAACAGGTGCCAGAGACAGTAAGGGCCAGGCCGTGGTGCGATTTCTCGGTGAGACATTTCCGGAATTTGCGCCCGACAAAGTGATCGACTTGGGATGCGGCTACGGTGGCCAGACCAGTAACTATGCGGCGGGGTTTCCAGACGCTGAAATTCATGGAGTCGATCTGGGTGCCTCGTTGCTTCGTTACGCACACCTCCGCGCTAAATCACTGGGCCTCAAGATTCATTTCAGACAGGCGTGTGCCAGCGATACCCGTTTTCCCAATGCATCTTTCGATCTGGTTGTGAGCAACATTTTGTTGCATGAGATCCCGCAAACGATGCTTGAAGGGGTGATGCAGGAAAGCTTCAGATTACTGAAGCCGGGCGGATTGGTAGTGCATCAGGATGTACCGACGCAGCGCCCTGGCACACCCGAATTCCAGCAATGGTTGTCGAACTGGCAGGTGGCGCACAACGACGAGCCTTTCTGGAAATCTTTCTCTGAAACATCAGTGCCCAAAGCGTTGGTAAATGCCGGGTTCTCCCAAGCCGATATTTTCGAGCGCTATCAGCCTCAGATTGATGGTCCACTCCTGTGGTACATGGTGGGAGCTCGCAAGCAATGACAGAGGGTGCGCAACCGGCGGACAAGCCAACGTACTTCGAGGATCCGGCGGTTCAGGCGCTTTATCAGATGGTACTTATACTGGGCGAAGAGTTGGCAGCTACGAGAGAACAGCTTCATGCGCTGATCAAGTTGCATGAGTCTGGGGAAATTACCTCGGTTGACACCATCGATGCGTTTGTTCCGGATGAGTCATTCGATCTGGAGCGCGCCGACTGGGTGGCCAGGCTGATGGAGCCGCTGACACAGATCGCAGAAGCGCAAAAGCGCCGGTGACTTCCTCCCGCAGCTCGTTTCGTCTTTATTTTGGCTGGAGTCTGGGCACGCTCGCCATGTCCAGTTTGCTCAATACCCAAACGGCAATGCTCATGATCTATCTGATCAGTGCCGTGGGCATTGCCCCCGCAGTGGCCGGTAGTTTGGTGTTTATCTCAAAAATTTACGATGGCATCACTGACCCTATTATGGGTGTTGTCAGTGATCGCACGACTTCACGTTGGGGGCGTCGTCGCCCCTATTTACTCCTAGGGGGCATGCTGGCCGCTCTCAGCGTTGTCGGCTTGTTTTCGGTACACACCGTCAGTTTTGTATCCACGCAGATCTGGGTGTTGGTCATGCTTCTTGTGGCGGCAACTGCCTACACCGTCTTTAACGTGCCTTACATGTCTATGCCCGCAGAGATGGTGCAGGATCCCTACGAGCGATCCAAACTGATGTCATACCGGGTGGCGTGGATTGCTGTGGGAACTTTTGTGGGCATCGCGCTGGCGCCCCGCTTGGTGGCTTATGCGCGCGACACCCTGGGAGTGCCCGAGACGGAAGCCTTCTCGTTGATGTCGCTGATCACCGCGGCCATCATTCTCTTGGCGTCGCTCGGATGCTTTTTATCCACCCGCGGTGCGCCCGCAACAGAGCGCACCCGGGTGAGTATCCCCTTCACAGAACAGGCGCGCACGGCACTCGCCAATCGCCCTTTTCTGATCTTACTGGGCATCAAGTACCTCGGCCTGTACGCACTCTCGGCAACGGTCGCGACCAATATCTTTTTTGTGCGTCAGGTAATGCAGCAGTCCGAGGCCATCATGCTCTGGTACGGATTGGCTTACATGGTGGGTACGCTTACAGCGATTGCGCCGTGGGTCTTGGTGTCTCGACGACTCAGCAAAGCCAAAACGCTGGCGCTGTCGGCGGGCTTGGCCGCTGTGGTAAACCTGACATGGTTGCTGTCAGGACCCGAGGAGCCTGTTGCTCTCTACATGTTGCGAGGGTTCGTGCTCGCCATGACCAATGGTGGCATGCTGCTGATGGGGCAAAGTCTGCTCCCTGATGTCATGGAGTACGATTATCGCAAAACCGGACTTCGCAGAGAGGGTCTCTACGCGGGCCTGTATAGCTTTGTCGAGAAGCTGGCGTTTGCGTCGGCGCCGCTTACGCTTGGCGTGCTGTTGTCATCGATGGGATTTATTCCCGGATTGCCCCGAACAGCCGCGCAGCCAGAATCCGCGCTCTTGGCGATTACACTGGCGATGGCCGTAATACCGGCAGTGACCAATACGCTCAAGGTAGTCCTGGCGCTGCGGTTCCGGCTTCCCGAAGCAGATTTGCGCGACGGCTAGAGACACCCGAATCCGCGCTTAGATGCATATCACACTTGACAATATTCCGATCAGGGGATATCAAAACACTTAAAGATATAACTAAAAGCCTTTCAGGGCATCGTTGCTGGGTGCCCTGCTGACAACAGGGGAGCCTTACCTATGCAGAAACTGATTAGAAACCCACTCACGCTTGCCATAGCAGTGTCGATCGCTGCTACCGCACAAATACCCGCGGCGTGGTCACAAGATGATGAATTGGGCCTCGAGGAGGTCATCGTCACGGCCAGAAAGCGCGAAGAGAACCTTCAAGAGATACCGCTGTCTGTAACGGCTTTCAACGAGTCGACCCTCCAGAATTACCGCATGTTTTCGCCCGAGGATATCGCCGGATTTACGCCGGGTTTTTCATTTGTTAACTCGTTCGGCCGCGATTCGGATCGTCCGGTGGTGCGCGGCATGTCCAACATCCTCGGTGCGCCTAACGCCTCTTTCTTTATCGACGGGGTTTACGTCCCTGGAACCATCGCGTCGACCGAGCTGCAGATGCTGGAGCGCGTCGAGGTGATCAAAGGGCCTCAAGCCGCACTTTACGGACGCGCCACGTTCTCCGGTGCGATTAATTATGTGACCCGTCGCCCCACGAATGAGTTGGAGGGCCAGGTTACTGTCACAGTCGCTGAACACGACACCGTCAACACCAATGCTTATATCAGCGGACCGCTTATCCAAGACTCGCTGTATTTCTATTTGGGCGCGGGGCTTAATGAATACGGTGGTGAATACAGAAACACTATTGGTGGCGATGAGGTCGGTGGAGAGGAGACCACCACTTTTACGGGTAAATTGCTCTGGACCCCAAATGATGCGTTCGAGGCTTCGTTGCGGGTAACGACTCAGGAAGATGATGACGATCATATCGCGCTGTGGCTGCAGGGCGCGGAATATAATAATTGTCTCGAGCCCAACGCATCTCGACCTTCAGCCCGTGGATACTATTGTGGCACTGTGCTGACCAGTGACGAGGTGACGCTTCGGACTGATTTTCTGCCGAACCCTGGCATCGAGCGCGATGTGATGCGGACTTCTCTGAATATCGATTGGGAGCTCAGCAATGGCTGGACCATCTCGAGTATTACGGGTTATCAAGAAACCGAAACAAAGCGGCAAATTGATGTTTCATACGGCGGCTACGATGCGCTGGCGTACCTGGCGGCGGTTTATGCACCGCCATTCTTTGATTTGGCAGGATCTTTTTGGCGGGTTCAGGAGGAAGAGGAAGAGACATTCTCTCAAGAACTTCGATTGAGTTCTGCTGCCGATCAGCGTTTCCGTTGGTCAGTTGGCGCCTACTGGTTTGAATCCGATTTTGATCAGACTGTGGATGATCGGATCGCGCCACTGACGTCTTATGAGTTTTTACTCGACCCCACTCAATCTGAGCAGCGGCCCAACAGTTACCCTGAAGCGAGAACGACCGAGAACACCGCCATATTTGGCAGCCTCGAAATGGATTTTACCGACTCGCTGACCGGCACCATCGAAATGCGCTATGCGACTGATAAGATCGATGCAGAGTACTTGAGCTATGCCTTCACTGCGGGCGATCAGTTTGATGAGGAATTTAACAGCTTCACCCCGCGCGTGACGCTCACCTGGGTAGCCGATGAGAACACAACCGTGTACGGCAATATCGCCAAGGGCAACAAGCCGGGCGGTTTTAATGACCCGGGCACTGACAAGGTTGCATACGACGAGGAGGAAGCTTGGAACTTTGAGGTAGGCCTGAAAAAACGCATTCTCGGTGGTCGTGGCACTTGGAACTCAGCATTGTTCATCATCGACTGGACAGATCAGCAGCTGACGTTTAACGCCCAGCGGCCCGATGGAACGCTGACTTCCTTCATCGATAACGTGGGTGAGACTTCGGTATGGGGCATCGAGACAGAGATCAGCATGCTGGTGACGCCTAACTGGGATGTTACCGCCAATTATTCGTATATCGATTCAGAGATTGATGAGTATGTATCCGCTGACCAAGCCATCTTATATGGCTGCAATGCCATTGCCGCAGATTACTACGATTGTATTCAGGAAAGAGGTTCTGTGGCGGGTAAACAGACTCCACGATCACCCGAGCACCAAGCGTCAATCCGCACCATGTACAGTATTCCGATGGGAGCAGGAGAGTGGTTTATCGGTGGCGATATCCGCTACGAGGGATCAAAATTTTCTCAGGTGCATAACTTGGCCGAGACAGGTGGCCGGACTACCGTAGGTGCTCAGGCCGGTTTCCGAACAGATCGCTGGGAGTTCACGGTCTGGGGTAAGAACCTGACTGACGACGACACTGCCATGGATATCCTGCGCTACATCGATACCCGCATGTATACCGGCGTGGGTGGGCCGCCTTGCGCCGTCATTAGCCCGGCGTTCAACCAGTCGGCCAACTGCGGCCCCTTCTTTGCCCGAAATGCCAGCAATATTGGCGGTGGCGCTATTACTCCGCGAGGCTTTGGCATTACGTTACCTCGTGGTCGCCAGATCGGCGCGACGGTCAGATTCAACTTCTAGCGCGTTGTTAATAAAAAAACCCGGGTAGCTACCCGGGTTTTTTTTAACGAATCATTGCTGGGAACGGCCTTGCGGTATCCGATGAGGGTGGCGTTTTAACTTAGGGTACAAAAACGGTTGCATTGCCTCACTTCGGCGTGATGTCACCGAGTTTTCTGATAGCTGGAGTGCCAAAAGCGGTGATAGTCGCTTTTTCTTCCGTAAAGAAATCGGCAGCCTGACGCGGTCCGTCTCGACCAATACCGGACTCTTTAAAACCACCAAATGGCGCGCGAAGATCTCGCGCGAGGGGTGTATTGATCCAAAGCGTCCCTGCGTCAACTTCGCGCTGGAATGCCTGTGCTCGGGCGAGGCTACCCGTCCAGCAATAACCAACCAACCCAAAGTCGCTGTCATTGGCGATTGCCAGCGCTTCTGCATCGTCCTCGAATATCTGGATGCTCACGACCGGTCCAAACACCTCTTCCTGACACAGCGTGTAGCGATTGTTCTCCACTAGAAACACTGTGGGTTCAATAAAAAATCCGTTATCCGATGTTTTGGGGGCGTTACCGCCAGTCAGTAGTTTGGCGCCCTCCGCTTTGGCAGTTTGGATATGTTTCAGCACCCGCTCCTGATGCTGTTTGAAAGCCATTGGGCCGACTTCGGTCTCTGGATTCATCGGATCACCGACTTTGAGCGCCTGCGTGCGTTTAACGAATGCCTCGATAAAGCGCTCTGAGAGATTTTTCTGAACAAGTATTCGGGACCCCGCAATACAAATTTGCCCACTGTTACTAAAAATATTGACCAGCGAACCATCTAGCGCCCGATCGAAGTCCGCGTCATCAAAAATGATGTTGGCAGATTTTCCCCCAAGCTCGAAGTGCACCGGGGTCAAATTTCTTGCAGCGGCGGCCATGACTTGTCTCGCGGTGGCGCCGCCCCCGGTAAAGGCAATTCGACGGACCTCTTGGTCTCCAGCCAGTGCAGCACCGGTCACGGCACCACTGCCATTAACAACATTGGCTGTACCCGCCGGGAGGCCTGCTTCCTCCAGCAATGATATTAATCTCAGTATAGATAGCGGCGTGTATTCAGAGGGCTTGAGAACACAGGTGTTGCCAAACGCCAAGCTTGAGGCCAATTGCATACTCGACAGAGCCAGCGGAGCATTCCATGGAGCAAAGAGTGCTGCGACTCCCGCAGGTTGCCGTGTGACGATTGATTGGAAGTCGGGCATTTGTTCAAAAGTTTCGCCTGCGATCACACCAATGTAGTCAGCGAAGAAGTCGAAGTTATCTGCTGCTCTTGGGACTTGACGGGATGCGAGGTGGGAGAGAGGGAGGCCGGCACAAAGACATTCAAGTAGCGCAAGCTCGTCGGCGTGCGCCCTGATGAGGCACGCGGCGTCGCGAAAGACTTGCTGGCGGGTGGCCGTCGACTGTTTCGACCAAGATCCCGAAGTGAAGCTTGAGCGGGCCACAGCAACTGCCTCTGACACTGATTTAGCGTCGTCTTCCTGAAGCAGTGCGATTTGTTCTCCCGTTCCGGGAAAATAAATCGGCAAATGCGTCGCGGAAGTCCTCAGAGCCAGTGATTTGCCGCCAACATGTCCCGTGATGACTTCCGGTATCTCGATCCCAAATTTATTAATTAGTGATTCGATGGGGTCCATGATCAGAGCCTTACTCGATGGTTGCTTCGCGTTCTCTGGAGCGAATCATAGCCGCATCCAGCAGATAGTCCCGATGTTTACTTGGATCGTTAACGGTCTCTTGCAGTTCCTGCCAAATAACTTGCCGCCTGGACTCATTTGTCTCTCGATGTCGAACGTAATTCTTCGCGGACAGGCGCTGTACTTCCTCAAGGGCAATTGTTCGTCTTCGTCTGTCGTACCGGTCCAGCAGTAGCGGGTCTTCACCGTTGAGGACAGGAATTAAATGGTCTGCCAGCGTTCGAGCGTCGTGAATACCGCTATTCATACCCATTCCCCCGGCCGGGCTGTTGAGATGCGCCGCGTCCCCAACAAAGAGAATACGCCCATGACGGAAACTGTTCATGCAACGTTGGTGCAGCGTGTAGTAATTCCGGCTGCGAATAATGGTGTTCTCGGCGCGGGCTGAAACTTCCGCGATGTTTGCGCGCGCGACCGCGTCACTGAGAGCGGTGTCAATGTCCTGACCTTGATCCGGGGAATAAGTGAAGCGCCAGGTGTCGCGCAGGCGCATTAGACTGAAATGGCGTTTTGGTAGCCAGACGTAGTTAACACCTAACAGGTTGGGAATGTCTTCCTCGAAAGGATGTTCCAGCACCAATGTGATGGAGGTTTTTGGGAATACGTGCCCTGTGAAATCAAGCTCGAGAGATTTCCTGACCTGACTGCTCGCGCCATCTGCCGCGATTAACCAGTCCGTGAGAATATCGACTTGTTGTTCGTCGGTGGTGTACTGGGCTCGAATTAGGTTCCCCTCATCAGTTACTGAGCGTAACTCAGCGCCAAACCGGAGATCACATAGCGGGTGGTCGTTCAGCAGGGTTGCCAGCAACCCGGTTAATTGAAATTGCTCGCATTGCAGGCGAAAGGGATAGGCTGTTACATCACTCAGACAGCTCATATCAAATATGGCTTGGTCACCGCTAGCGTGAATGAGGTACTGCCATCGAGGTACTGGTGTGCCGCGCTCGATTAAACTGTCTGCGATGCCTGCGTCGGCCAGCAAATCGAGAGTGGCCGGATGAAATGTGGACGCTCGCATATCCTGGGGTACATCGCGCTCGCGCTCAAGCACGGTGACAGCGTGCCCCGCATTGACCAGCCACCAGGCGAGGCAAAGGCCGGAGGGCCCGGCCCCAATAATGGTGACGCTAATGGACCTCACTGTGCGTTCCTTGGTACCACCTTCACGGTAGTGGTTGCATCTGAAATAACGATCACCATGCTATATTCGCGGGCGTTTGAGTGACAGCGGAAAGGCTTCTACAGTGACTGATAGCCACTACGGCAGGAACGGCACTTTGGGTCTTGCGACGCCGCAAGCTAATCCCACCGCCGAGACAGAATTCGCGGCTCTTTTGCCTTCGGGTGTGCAAACCTCTGTCGCGAGGATGACGAGCAGAGCGGCAGAACCTGAGACCCGATTGCGGGACTATTTCAACGAGATCGCTGTAACGCTTGATCAGTTTGATACCTTGCCATTTCAAGCCGTCGGCTTGGCGTGCACTGGCTCGAGTTATCTGCTGGGACATGAGATTGTCGAGTCGAATTTGGCAGCGCTTGAAAGGCAAAGGGGTCACCCGATTGTGTCCGCTGCCGCTGCCATCGAGCGTGCGTTGCGTGCAATCGACGCCAAAACAATTGCGCTGCTGTGCCCCTACCCTGAATGGCTTCTTCACGCCGCCGAGAAGCATTGGCAAGCACGAGGTTTCCAGCTTGTTGATCGGTATTCGCTTGACCCGATACAGAGTGATACCCGCGCTATCTATGCGCTGTCTCCTACAGCAGCTGCTAGACAGATTCAGGAGAGGTGGCGCAATCTCGAGGCCGATGCCTATCTCATTACCGGCACCGGTCTTCCCAGCCTTCGAGTCATCGCAGATTTGTCGGGGCAGTTGTCTGGCCCTATCCTTTCCTCCAACCTTTGTCTCGCTTGGGCGACATTGCGCAGCGCCGGTATTGAGCTGGCTGAATTTGAGCCTAGCGCGGATATGCCACTGATGGCTGGCTGGGTGGGCCGTCTGGAGATGCTTTAGCTTCAAGGCTGTGCCATCAGCCATTCGCTCAGCTCCTGTATTTCGGTGGCGGTCAGTTCGTTGTTGTACTTCATCGTCGTGTTTGGCGCGAACCGGTCGGGATCGGTGAGCCATGCGGCTAAAGAGGCGACTGTCCAATTTCCGCCAGTAGCCATCAGCGCCTCCGAGTAGGGGTAGCCCTCTACAGAGCCAACCTCGCGCCTTGCTATGCCTCCCAGCGGGGGTCCGACCCGATGGTCGGCGCCGAGGCTGTGACATGCACGGCAGGCTACATCAAAAAGCAACTCACCAGACAGGGGTGCGCCTTCTGCAAACACTGGCAGCGCGCACAACAAAGCGAATTCGCGCGCGCGGCGTTTGAAGCTATTCATGACAAAAACCTCAGGGCCTCCAGGGCGACCCGTTCTCCCGACTCCATTGCGCCCTCAATGCCTCGATAAGCCTCCGCCGTATGCTCGCCAGCAAAAAACAAGCGGCCTGCGGGCGCTCTGGCCAACTCATGGGCTTTATTAGCCTGACCAGGCGCCCAAATGGCCCAGCTTCCGCCAGCATAGATATCGGGTTGCCATCGAACCAACGCCGCTACCGTCGTGACTTCCCGGGCGGCCGGCACCAATTTCCAGAGCGCAGTCGTAATCGCGGCTTCGCAGTCAGGCTCATTCATTGTATTGAGTCTGTCGCAGTCGTTACCGTTGATCCAAACGGTGAGGTTGTGACGATGGTCACCTGGAATCGGTCGCATAAATAATCTGCCCAGAGGACCATCGGTCCACCATGAACCACTTTCCCCGTACTCTCTCCAATACGGCGCCTCAACAATACAGTGGAGCTGCACCACCTTGTGGTAAGCAATATGTTGCAACACATCAGCCTGTGCCTCGGGGAGCGACAGCTCAATCCGTTTCAGGGCAGGAATAGGCAAAGCCAAAATGGCGAGATCCGCCTCAACTGAACGTCCCGACGCCAGCAGTGCTGAAACGCCCGATGCGGACTGTGTCACTCTCAACACGGGGTCACCCAGAGAAACCGGGCGTTTCAGTTGGTTCGCCATGGCCTCTGGCAGTCGCATGTTGCCGGTGGTCACCTCTTTGAGTGCCAAAGCGGGTCCCGAGAGGCGGCCGAATTCGCCCAGCACGCGATAAAGCGCCATGAGGCTGGTGTCCTCCAGACGATTGCCGTAGCTATTGTTGGCGCTTATCAGCTGAATGGCTGCTTCAGGGAAACCGAGTGCCTTTAATCCCTTGTCAGCGGGTTTGTCATCGGCCATCAGAGAGGGGTCGTGCCAGCGTCGCGTCTCGAGTAAGGGATTATTTTGATTCAGTTTACCCAGCAATCTTTCCGGCGTGACGCCCCGCCATGACTCGGGTAAAGGATTGGCAACAGCGCTGGGCCAGTTTGGCCGCAGGATTCTCTGACCGCCAATCAGATAGTCGCTGGGTAGCGTTGCGGGCGGTGTTCTCAGGGGAACGCCGAGTGACTGCGCAGTGAATAGGGTTCGGCCATAGTCCGCCCCGATGACATTGCCTCCACCCTCGGGGTTGCCTGGCACGTGATCAAGCGTCCAAAGCCTGCCTCCAACCCGGTTGCGCGCTTCGATGACTTCGACGTCAAAGCCCCACCGCGTCATTATCGACGCTGCGTTCAGGCCAGCCAGACCGGCTCCCACCACCAAGATTTTTTTCCCTGATCCCGTTTCGGCCTTGCCGGTGTTGGCGCCTCCGATCGCCGAGACGATCGATGCCTGTAAAAAGCGTCTTCGGGAGAGAGGAGTAGTCACTGGTCAGAATTACCCGGCTTTCGATAGGACGAATTAGCATATTGTCATATCTTTATATCTTTCCACAAAGCGGATATTCTCCGATGGGTTTCGGCCGATTTTTTAGGAGAAAAAATATGCACACATGGATGTCGCGTCTGAATGTGAGGCGGTTACTGCACACAGCGTGTGCCGGTCTCTATCTGGTGCTGTTTGCTGGGAGCACGGTGCAGGCCGATACGATTGACCCCGATTCCGCTGATGGCTTTGTTGCACTCAATCGAAAAATACAGTGCTCGACAGAAGATGGATCCCCTCAGGTGTTCGAATGGTCGGGCAATGGTTACTCGCGGGTGCCCGGAGAGCGGGACCGAAAACTCTTTGGCTTGATGGGGATGAATATCCGGCAGTGTGGCCGCATCACCGATCCGGAATTGGGGGACGGTTACCGGTTGGTGTCACGAGAAATCATGTTGTACCTCGATCCAGAGTCAGGCGAAATCATGCGCTTCTTTGATAACCCGTGGACCGGAGCGAAGAACGAGGTGATTCATGTGGCCAATGACCCAGTCAATGGCCGGCCGACGTTCGGGCTCAATGCTGACGGTAGTGAGCGGTCTTTCGAGTATCGAGACGTAAACGGCCAGTATCTGATCAATTATGAAATCCCCCTGTTTTACCACAATGCGATGGGCGGTGATTATCAGAAGTATATTGGGGGGACTTATCACGCTACCGAGATTTTTGATTTTAACGGTGACATGAGGGAGTTACTCGATTCTGCCCAACCAGTGGCCTACCCTGTAGTGTCCTGGGTGCGCTTGGCGCAATGGTTGCCGTGGATGGAAATGAACGGGCGCGCCGGCATGCTGTATTTCAATGCCATGGGGAGAAAGCTGCAACGCTACGACCAATTGCCTGATCTGATGAAAGCTGAGATTGCCGAGCGCTACCCTGAATACACATCTGCACCGTCGCTTGACGACGACCGCCGCAATGAGACTTCTTGGACTTACATGAAAAAAATTATTGATTCGCGATCGGAGAAATCGTCCAGCCATGCCCACCATTGACCAGAATACAGAGTATGTATTGAAAAAAATCAGAGCTAATGCCGGCCGAAGGGGGGAGGTTACCTGTGTAAGTGTCTTGGTCAGCTCCTTTTTGGCGTTGATTGTCATGATGACAGCGCCTGATGTGACGGCCCAGTCGGTGGCTGCCAGCCAGTCAGATCGGCGTGCCCAGGCTCCTGCTGTTGCAGTCACCAGCGATGGCAGTGTGCACGCAGTGTGGTTTGATAAGGGCGCAGTCGGTGAGGCCGATCGAAAAGGTGAGAAGGTCAAGGGCACTCACCATAGCCATCAGGCCTTCGCGGACCTGCACTACGCTCGGTGGTTACCTGCAGCAGCTGGATTCAGTGACAGCGTGCGCGTTAATCCAACTCCTGGCCAAGTGTGGGGATTCTCCATTAGCCGGCCCGTTATTGCGGCCGATGAAAACGACAAGATCCACATTTTGTTCCCGGGTAATGCGACGTCGCCTGAGTCCGGCAAAGCAGTCGCTTCATCCTATTACACCCGCTCCACAGAGGAGGGAGGGCAATTTGAGCCACCGATACAACTGAATGCAGATCCTGAGGATGATCTTTCTGCCTTGATCATGGGGGGGCTGGCTCAGGCACAGGTATTTGGGGGCATGGCGGTATCGCCCAAGGGGGTAGTGCACGCCTTTTGGCTGGATACACGAGGCTTGACTGCTTCGATGCGTTCTTCTCTTTACTATCGTAGAAGCGACGACGGTGGTCGCGTTTTTGCGAATGAGGTGCGCCTTCGGGAGAACGAACAGTGCCCTTGTTGTCAGGTCAGTGCGGTAACAGACGGTGAGGACTCTCTTTACGTTGCCCTGAGGCAAATTCAGGGTGACAACATCAGGACACCCATGGTGATGCATTCTGCCGATGGGGGTAATAGCTTCGCGCCGCCTGTTTCGACTGGGGGTGCACCGTGGCAACTTGAGGGATGTCCGCTCAAGCTGACGGCAATGACCACTACTGGTTCACGGATACACTCGCTGGTACACAATGGCGCGGAGCAACCTCCCGGGTTGCTCTACTCTCACGCCCCGGCTCCGGGACAAGCCTTTTTACCGCCACAAAAGATTCACCCGGAAGCAGCTATCAGTGACAGCCCTGCAATGGCCAGCTCAGGCCAGACACTGTTGGCGGTTTGGCATGCAAAGGAGGAAGGCCCCCGGCAAATTTTTTACCGTTTTTCGCTGAATGGCGGAGATACCTTTTTACCCTTGCAACGCCTTGATACCGGCGAAGCGTCAGTGGGGTATCCCGCAGTCGCAACCGCACCTGACGGGCGTTTTGTGGTTGCTTGGCAAGCGGATGAAGTCATTCAGGTGATGTACCTCGAAGCGCCGTCTGAGGCAGTGGCGGGAAGATGAGGCGTTTATTTGGCGCCATGATGTTCAATATCGTTGCCAGCGTGAGCGCCTGGTCAGCCGGCGCTCACGACCCGACCCTACTGGTCCCGATGGATCGGAAGATGCTGCAAACAGAGCTGTCAGATAGCCGAGGGCAGGTGTTGCTCGTTAACCTCTGGGCTACCTGGTGTACCCCTTGCCTGCGAGAAATTCCCGATTTGCTAGCGCTCGAAACGGATTTGCCCTCGGCGGAGTTTCGATTGCTCGCCATTAGCATGGACGACTCCTACAGTCAGGAGTGGGTGACAGAGTTCAAGGCTCAGCATTTCCCGACCCTTGTCTCTTTCATTAACGCTGAGCCCGACATGGATCTGTTGGTCAGCGTGATTGACCCCGTTTGGAATGAGACCCTACCAACCAGTTATATCTTTGGTCGCGATGGTGAACTCGTGCAAAAGATTCAGGGCAAGAAGCCGAAGGCTTATTTTCAAGAGCAGCTGATAGCCGCAGGATTGAAGCCGTAAGTCCTTTTTACTTAAAACACGGTCTTGCGAGCAGGGCCTCCGGCGCCTGACATGTCAACCAACCAAAAGGTGTCTTGCGTGAAAATCCAAGTGATCGCCGACAAAAGACGCTATGAAATAGTAGCTGTGGTCGTAACCAGGCTGCATGCGCACCTCAATTGGATACTGAGCCGCGGCCGCCGCCTCCAGAATCAGCGGGGTTTTGAGT
>Ga0255756_1000636_pt1 | contig 41991 bp, 41 predicted proteins | sample 011ome_20_FD_179956 | JGI IMG/M metagenome (GOLD analysis project Ga0255756, IMG submission 179956) | Coastal salt marsh microbial communities from the Groves Creek Marsh, Skidaway Island, Georgia - 011509CT metaG (version 2) | ecosystem: Environmental > Aquatic > Marine > Intertidal zone > Salt... | reverse complement strand
TGGGGTGGAGAAGAGATCTTTGTCATAGAGGGGGTCTTCAGTGACGAACACGGAGACTATCCAGCAGGTACCTGGATCCGAAGTCCTCACATGAGTGTTCACAATCCTTTTAGTAATCCGGGCTGTCTGATCTACGTCAAGGTAGGGCATTTGACCGATTGTCCTAGACAAAACGAACTATAAGTCCTAGCATGTCTACAGAATGTTTATTCTGTTTAGCGTCTAAGGAGTCAGTCGTGAGATCAATGATCTGGATACTTTGGCCCGCATTTTTTGCGGCCGCGATTGTGGAATTTGCTTTTTTTGCGGTTGCAGATCCGCAGCAGCTCTATTGGATGGGCGAGCCGGTCAAGTTTTCAACAAGCGCCACTTATTCTCTCGGCTTTCTTTTTTTCTGGATGATCTGCACCGGATCCAGCGTTCTGACCTACTTGCTGCTTCCGCCGCGTATTCGTGCAGCGCTGGAGGTCAAACCTGCGATGCCGGAAATAGAAGAGTCCGCGCTCCATTGATAATCGAGGTGGTTTGGTTTAGTCGCTAACGAAGGCATGAAATGCGATTTCCAGGGATAAAGCTGCCAGTTCCGAGACCTGAACCCCCCGGGCTGGAGACACGGATACTTAAATCTTTGATCCGATGGTTCTGTTGGGGGTCGTTGTTCATTATTGAACCGTCGGTATTCGCGCACTTGTTCGACTGGAATAGCAAAACCATCAATGTTGAGCAGACACTGATCAGTATCGATGTCGGGGTAGTCGCCGTACTCATTCTTTACTGGACCGTTTTGTTCACCCTCGGAATTGCTGCTGCAATCGTCAAAGTCATGAAGGGTAATGCCTATCAGGCAGACTCTTACCCGCTGCAAGACTCAGAGCGGCCCCAACGCTGAGCTGCTCCGTGTGACGTCAACTTCGAATAGGCCGCTCACAGCGGCTTTACTGTAAATCCAGATCCGGCAAACAGATCTTCTGGTCAGTGCTGTACTGGTAGTCCTTGAAAATATGTTCTGCACTCAAGGTCATATAACTGCCATCTGCCAAGCGATGGGTTGTATCTTTTAATCGATACGTATAGTGGCCGCAAGTCCAGCAATTCATATTGCTCATGTGTGTACACAGACAGGTCTTGTCTTTGACAGAGATGTTCTTGCCGTCTGGATGCTTTGCGATTTCTCGATTGTAGGAAGTGATGTAGGCGCAGTGACCGTTGCCATCCAACAGGTAACCATACGATTCGCATCCAGGCCGAATACCCGAGCCAATGGCTGGAGAGCTCTTTAACATGCGCATCGGGTACCCGGTGGGGGAGAGGTTGTTGACTTCAATATCCTGCTCGCTTGCCTTGAAGTATTCCTGTTTCACCTTATCGGGTAGGCCACACTCATCGGCTACCGTAAAGCGGGTTGCTACCTGAACCGCCGACGCGCCATTCTCAAGGAACGACACCGCGTCACTACCCGTAAAAATGCCACCAGCCGCCACAACCGGGATTTCCAGGTGCTCTGTTTTCAAGTATTGAGCGATTTCTGCAACGATGGTGGCGAGGTCGTATTGCGCCCAGTCAGCACCAAAACCAAGGTGTCCCCCAGCAAGAGGGCCTTCAACCACGATGTAATCCGGTAATCGATTCAGTCTTGCGTTCTTACGCAAAAATATCTGCAAGGCACGCACTGAGGAGACGATGATGCCTAGTTTGGCATCGCGAAATCTGGGGTGATCTTCGATCAGGGAAAATGAGCCCAAATGCAAACCAGCGCTTAACGTAATGCCATCAATGCCCGCATCCAGTGCAGACGCCACCCGCACCCGCAGCGTATCGCGCGGCGCGTTCATGGTGAGCTTTTCCATGCAGTTTACAAAAATCAAGCCATCACCGCGCTTGGCTTCCATCGTTGCGGCTACATGCAGCTTGGTCGCTTCGGCCAACAGACCCAGATCAAACTGGACGATCGACTTATCCGAGTTCGGAATATTCAGCTTATAAAACTTGGTCTTGTCTTTGACGTAAGTCGTTTTAAAGCGCTTGTCGCATACGTCGGGCACCATGGCGTCCGAAATGTGGCCGATGCCCCCGAGTCTTGCGGTCTCCAGGGCTAGCTGCGCAGTGGATATATCAACGCCCATACCCCCCACGATAATGGGAACTATTTCCTTTTTCCCGAACATCAATCGGAAATCATCAACGCTTTTCATTGAGGCCTCATACAAAATACAAGTGTGCTAACGCATGATCAACGGCGCTACCAGGAGCGAACATCTGTAATGATCCACTAAAAATCTGCATAAGAGCAGATTTGTGCCATCAGCTCGGTCACTTTCGCTAGGGTTGTCGACGTTAACCAGTGAATCAGCCTCAGTAGCGCTGCGTCATTTCGTTATTGTCCTGGACAAACGAGCTTGGTTTCAATATGATCAAGTGGCTAGTTTTGATAAACCCCGGTTCCGTTACCAAGGATCATTGAATAATGCAGACCAGTCGCTTGCCAACTCCCGTTGCTTGGTTGGGCTATGGGGGGCTTTTGCCCTTTTTGGGGTTTGCCGCAATGAGTATGGTTGAACCAACTCATGGGATCATTTATCGGGGTGCATTACTGGCTTACGGTGCCGTCATTCTGAGTTTTGTTGGTGCGTTGCACTGGGCCTTTGCGATGACCAGCCCAACTATGGGTTCTGATCAACGTGCTTACACGTACATGTGGAGTGTGGTGCCTGCATTGATGGCGTGGCTGACTTATTTTTTGACGGTCCGAGTTGGTGCAGCGCTTATCGTACTCGGCTTCATAGCCCAGTTCCTGATGGATCAAAGAATTGTGAAACAGATAGACTTGCCTGCTTGGTATCTGCCCCTGAGGCTAAGGTTGACGATAGTCGCCTGCGTTTCGATCATCGTTGGTCTGAGCACTCACGTTTAGTCTCATGGAGAAAAATCAGCGCGGATTGACTGTGCCTGCTGGCCGTTGGTCTCGTTTAGCGCGTCTCGGCGTCATGGCTAGCACAGTAGCCGGGGGGATGTTGGCCGAGGGCGCCAGGCAGTTGGCAAGAGGTGAGCGACCCAAAGTAAATGCCATGCTGCTCACGCCAGCAAACGCCCGCCGTGTTGCCGATGAACTGTCGCGTTTACGCGGTGCAGCCATGAAAGTCGGGCAACTGTTGTCGATGGACGCAGGTGACCTGATACCGCCCGCACTGGCTGAAATTTTGGCGCGCTTACGCAGTGATGCATTTTCAATGCCGATGAGTCAGCTCGTGGTCATTCTGGAGCAAGCATGGGGAAAAGACTGGAGTGAGCACTTCGAGCGATTTTCATTCACACCGGCGGCTGCGGCTTCGATAGGTCAAGTGCACGAAGCAACCACCCGAGAGGGAAAGCGGCTCGCTATCAAAGTGCAATACCCCGGGGTACGAGAGAGCATTGATAGCGATGTTGATAACGTGGCCGCGCTGTTACGCATCTCAGGCTTATTGCCAGCAGCTTTTGATCTTCGTGGCATCCTCGACGATGCAAAACAACAACTACATGCTGAAGCAGATTACCGCGCTGAAGGCGCTTGGTTAAAAACCTATGCCGATCACCTCGGGCCGCACGCTGGCTTCTTGATACCTGAACTTTACGGTGAGCTGGCAACGTCAAATATCCTCGCCATGACCTGGGTAGAGGGCGTATCGATTGAGTCGCTGGTGTTGGAATCACAGAGTCTTAGAGACCGTGTGGCCCATCAGCTTTTTGACTTGGTGTTCAGAGAGCTTTTTGATTTTAAACTCACACAGTCAGATCCTAATTTTGCAAACTATCGCTTCAATCGTGAAACACAGCAACTGGTTCTGCTGGATTTTGGTGCAACGAGAGCGATTCCGGCATCGTTTTCAGGGTCGTATCGGGATCTAATGCATGGGGCAATTCGCGGTGATCGGCAGTCGATGTTTGCAGCGGCTGAATCCATCGGCTATTTCAACCAAGACATGACCTTTGAACAGCAGGCCTTGGTCATGGATATTTTTGAGATGGCTTGTGAACCCCTCTGTTGCCAAGGTCCCTATGATTTTGCTACCTCAGGCCTACCCAGACGTATGCACGATGCTGGTATGGCGTTGGCGCTTGATCGTGATTTTTGGCATACGCCGCCTATTGATGCGCTCTTTTTGCACAGAAAACTGGCCGGCACCTTTTTGCTAGCCGCTCGGCTCAAGGCACGGGTCGATATGGGTGCTTTAGCGAAAGTCTATTTGTAAAGGCACGGACCTGGCGCTCATATTCCAAAGGCGGGTGGCACACTCAATATTTACAGAGAGTTTGCCACCACATGAGCTGACTCGAAAAAGCCAGCGCATCAGTTAATTGCGCTTATCGAGTGGTGTTACATCACGACGGGCTGCACCGATGTACAGCTGACGTGGACGACCGATCTTGTATTCCGGATCGGTAATCATTTCTTCCCACTGTGTCATCCAGCCCACGGTACGTGCCAGGGCGAAGATACAGGTGAACATATCGGTTGGAATACCCAGTGCCTTTTGCACGATACCTGAGTAGAAGTCCACGTTCGGGTAAAGCTTCTTCTCGACGAAGTACGGGTCTTCCAGCGCAATCTTTTCCAGTTCCATTGCCAGCTTGAACAGACGGTCGTTTTCCAGACCCATTTCCGTCAGCACGTCGTAGCAGACCTTACGCATCAGCTTGGCGCGTGGGTCGAAGTTCTTGTACACACGGTGACCAAAGCCCATCAGCTTGAAGCTATCGTTCTTGTCTTTGGCGCGGGCGATGAATTCAGGCACGCGCGACACGTCGCCGATTTCTTCCAGCATGTTCAGACAAGCTTCGTTGGCACCGCCGTGTGCCGGGCCCCACAGACAGGCAATACCGGCTGCCATCGTGGCGAACGGGTTGGCACCCGACGAACCGGCCAGACGCACGGTCGAGGTCGAAGCATTCTGCTCGTGATCGGCATGCAGCGTAAAGATGATATCCAGCGCACGTACCAGCACCGGGTTCGGCTTGTACTCTTCGCACGGGGTGCCGAACATCATGCGCATAAAGTTGGCGGTATAGCTAAGCTCATTCTTTGGATAGACAAAGGGTTGGCCAATCGAATACTTATAGGCCATGGCAACAATCGTCGGCATCTTGGCAACGATTCGACTATAAGCCTTTCTTCGGGCATCCGGTTTGGAGTAGTCTTCACCGTGGTGATAAAAAGACGATAGCGCGCCCACCACACCGACCATGACAGCCATTGGGTGTGCGTCACGACGGAAACCATTAAAGAAACGGCTGATCTGGTCGTGCACCATCATGTGCTTCTTAATGTTGGTCTCGAACGCTTCTTTTTGTGCTTTATTGGGTAGCTCGCCATTTTTTAGCAGATAAGCCACTTCAAGGAAATTACATTCTTCAGCGAGTTGTTCGATGGGGTAGCCGCGATAGAGCAGCTCACCTTTATCGCCGTCAATGTAGGTCACCTTCGACTGGCAACTGGCGGTCGACAGAAAACCTGAGTCATAAGTAAACAGACCGGTCTTGCCGCCCAGGGAACGGATGTCAATCACATCGTTACCATGCGTACCAACCATAATCGGAAAATCGATCGGTTCCTGACCTGTAAATTGAAGAGTGGCTTTACGTTCGCTCATTGCTTTCTTTCTCAGAAGGATGGTTTTTAAAAATTAAGTGGGTCACGCGGACGAGTGATGCGGGCGTTTCAGTGCATCAGCGGGAAATCTGAGTTCACGTACTCGTAATAGTTCTGTGCAATCTCTTGTAACTTGAGACAGCGCTTGCTGAAGTCAGACATCAAATTGGCGGGTGATCTAGAAAGATAAAGCGTCATATCCCAAGGGGATTGAGCCGCAAGAAGCGACGCACCTTCTTTTGCGGCAGCGTTGCAACCTTCCTGTGCGAGCCCAAGCGCTACTGCCGTGAGGTATTCGAGTGAATTGAGGGATGCGCTGGCCACGTGGTTCAAGTCTGCGATCGCCGAGTCATCCAGCACGGTGGTCAGAGATGCGTGTGTGTTTGGCAGCATTTCAATCTCCTAAAGTCAGGTCTATATTAAGGAATTAGCATAATGCGTGCCAAAGATGGCTTATGGACGAACACTCAATGAACCACTACCCGTAGTGTTTGCCTTGGGCGTGTGACCTGTTTTGATATTTTTTAGAAATGGCCGCACCAACCAAGTGCGTCACTGGCTTAGAAATAGGCATAAAAGTTCGGCACAAAAAATGCTAGTACTCCCTTAAAACCGATTGCAGTCGAGCAGTGGTCAATCTTTCGCAAATGAATCAACAGGGGGCGACATGAAATCTTTAGTATCTTCGAAAGCTTCGAGAGTTTACGAATCCGGTGTGCTTGCTGAAGATCAGGACATCTATAAAAAACCATGGAAAAAGCCCGAAGCCAAGTATCCGAGCATTGAGTCCGTGTGTTTTTACAAGCAACTCAATATCACGATCGAAACACTGATGGCAGAAGGCTGGGTCACGATAGACTGGCTGGAAGATTGTGGCGAGGCAGAGATTGATCAAATGCTGAGCCGGCTCAAGGAGACGAACACGCGCTTGTGTTATAGGGCGATCAACCGAACGACTGGCCGTATGATGGACTTTGCCTGAATGAAGCCGGTCGTTATTTTCAGATTTTCTCCTGAGGAAGGGCCGGGTTACTTCACGGCCTTTTTAGATGCGCAGGGCATACCCTGGCGTCTGATTGCGATTGATCAGGGGGAAGCGGTTCCATCAGGTGTCGGTGAATTTTCCGGGATTTGTATGATGGGCGGGCCGATGAGCGTTAATGATCCGCTGCCCTGGATACAAAAGCTTTGTGTCGTGATTCGAGACGCGTTTGTCAAAGACATCCCGCTGATAGGGCATTGTCTGGGTGGGCAACTGATCAGTAAAGCGCTGGGGGGCAGGGTGCGGCAGAACGCGGTCAAAGAAATTGGCTGGAGCCAGGTGTTTCCGATCCCCTCAGTGGAGGCGACTCGCTGGTTTGGTGCCGATACCGATACCGCTTTCACTGTGTTTCAGTGGCACGGCGAAACATTTTCCATCCCCATGCAGGCGCAACTTATTGCAAGCAATCGCTATTGTCACCACCAGATTGTCTCGTTCGGGCCACATCTCGCCATGCAATGCCACGTTGAGATGACACCCCCCATGATTGCGACCTGGTGCGCGCATTGGGCGCAGGACGCCGCTGGTTTGCCGGAGCAGCCTAATATACAAACGCCGGATGTTATTCTGAATCAAATAGATCAGGCGTTACCCAAGCTCCATCAACTGGCAGACCAGTTGTATTCTCAATGGGTGACCAATTTAAAGCATTGAGCAGCCAGTTTTAGGAGACGCTGTAGACACGCTATGCCCCTTTTAAATTTCGAGGTACATCTGCAATACAAAGTGGGTGCGGCGGGTGCTGACTTTATACTGAACATAGAGGCAGCACGAACAGCCTATCAGTCAGTTCTGGCAGAGAGCCTCAGTTTTAGCCAAAGCCTTAATGTTCAGCGTTATGAACCGTCAGGTACACAAAACCGGTTTCTAAGATTCAGGGCTGGTCAGGGCTATCTCGATGTTAACTATGAGGCAACCGTTGCGCTATCCCATGATGACGTAGCGCCCGATACCGTGTTTGAGGTGCCGGTCTCGCAGCTGCCCGATCAGGTGTTGCCTTACCTCTATCCCAGTCGATATTGCCAATCGGATCGACTGACGCAGCTTGCCATGGAACTATTTGGTCAGATGCCCAAGGGCTATCGGCGGATTGAGGCAATTCAAGACTGGGTGAGAGCCAACCTCGTTTTTCAGATGAAATCCAGTAATTCCATGACCTCGGCACTGGAGACGCTGGCACAAAGAACAGGCGTCTGTCGGGATTTTGCGCACCTGATGATTAGTTTGTGTCGTGCGCTCAGTATCCCGGCGCGATATACAACGGGCATAGACTACGGTGCAGATCCGGCCTTGGGGCCCCCAGACTTCCATGCCTATGTAGAAGTCTATCTCGGATACCGCTGGTACTTGTTTGATCCTTCGGGTGTTGCCATAAAAACGGGGCTGATTCGCATCGGCACCGGCCGGGATGCCGCCGATGTTTCGTACGCAACCATCTTTGGCGATGTCGGCTCAGAGCCACCTATCATTTATATTCAGGCAAGCCCGGATAGTGCGGGAAGCCCCTTGATCAGTGTTGGGGCGTTATCGACAGATGATGGGCGCCCTTAATGCACTCCATGGCATGCTAATTGCTTCAATCCTAATGGTTTGTTTTATGTAACCTTTTAGGGAAGAAAAGAATCATGGGCACGCTTAATTTTATTGGTGGTGAAAAGGGTGGGGTGGGTAAGTCAGTGGTTTCGCGTGTGCTGGCACAATACTTCATTGATCAAGAGCGGACCTTTACTGGTTTTGATACAGACCGTTCCCATGCGTCATTCCGACGCTTTTACGCAGACTATGCTTCTCGGGTTGTCGTGGATAGCTATGAAGGCCTGGATCTCATCGTCAGTGGATTTGAAGACAACCCAGCGCAAAGTGTGATCGTTGATCTGGCCGCTCAAACGGCAGCGCCGCTGTCGCGCTGGGTCAAAGATTCAGACCTGATTGCTTTGCTGCAAGAACTTGGTGTGTCAGTTAACTTTTGGCATGTCGCAGATGCCGGTAAAGACTCTGTCGATCTTTTGCAGCGGTTGATTGATACCTACGGTGACCTGGCCAACTATATCGTGGTCAAAAATATGGGGCGGGGTAGTGACTTCTCTTTGCTGGAAGATTCACCGGAGTTGAGTTATGCCCTGGGGATTGGCGCACGCGTCATTACCTTGAACCAGCTACATGAAGCCAGTATGCGGAAGATTGATCGGCAGAATGCCAGCTTCTGGGGGGCCATAAATAACAAATCGGGTCCAGATGCCTTGGGGATGCTCGAACGCCAGCGCGTTAAAACCTGGCTGAAATCCACCTATGCCGCCTTGGGAGAATTAGCGCTTTAGAAAATCGCTTTGCAAGCACGGAGGGTTAGGTAACAACAAGGTATCGACCATCAATCGACGTGCGTCGCTCAATATTAAAAACCAGTTGATCGAGCAGACAGACAAGGACGATAAATCTGGCAAGTCAATAACAGCTTGTGAGAGGTGGTAGCTATAAGGATCCGATAATTTTTTGCAGTACATCCCCCTCGTCATGTAGTGCACAAACAGCGTCCACAATGGTCTTATCCAATTGGATGCCTGCTTCAGCGCGAATTTCTTTCAATGCGAGATCTAATCCTAAGCCTGGACGGTAAGGCCGGTGTGATGCCATCGCCTCTATCGTATCTGCCACGGCCAAAATCTTGGCCTCATCGAGGATTGCGTCCGCAGTTAATTGCCTAGGATATCCGCTGCCATCAAGCCGTTCATGGTGCTGATATACCATTTCAGCGATAGGCCAAGGGAAGGGGATATCTTTTAAAATCTGGTAGCCCGTCTCAACGTGTTCCTGAACCAACTGCATCTCCAGCTTTGTAAGACGAGTGGGTTTCGTAAGAAGATCTGAAGGGACAGCAACTTTGCCGATATCGTGAACCATGGCAGCCAAATAGAGACCCTCAATTCTTTCAGGTAGCCAACCTAGCTTTTTGGCAATTTCAGCAGCAATAAGTGCCACATGCTTTTGGTGGCCTGCGGTATAGGGATCCCGCCATTCCATCGTTTTGGAAACGGCCTCGATCGTGGCGCGCAGCGCATCTGCTAGGCGTTGTTGCGCTTCTTCGCGTGCTGCCACCTCTTTGTCCAGCCGTTCTTGTTTTTCCAGACTTCTAAGACCGGCCCCGATCTCTTTTGCTAGGCTCTCAAAAAGATGCAGCTCCATTTCACCAAAGGCATTGGGAACCGATGCATAGACAAGCATCGCGCCAACGGGAGTCGTAGAGCCATCATAGAATGGACAGGCAACAACGGATTTAAGCCCATAATCAATTGCGCGCTGTCTCCAGGGTGCAAAGCCAGAATCTATAGTGATGTCTGGAAAAAGACTGGAAATGCCCGTGCGTATACAAGTGCCTGCTGGCCCCTTGCCTAAGGGGGTATCTGCAGACCAGCTCACATTAAGGCCAGTAGCATATTCCCGTGCAGAGCCTTCGCTAGCGACTATGCGCACTGTTTTAGCTTCATCCTGTTCGGCAAGGCCTACCCAGGCTAATTCGTAAGGTTTTTGCGACACTATCGATTTACAGACACCGCTGAGCAATGAAGCTTTGTCTTCAGCGCGGGCTAGCTCTGTTGCTGCTTTGTTATGAGCGAGCAATGCCCAATTGAGTTTTTCAAGCTCTGAACGACGATCCACATGATCGTTACCATTCGATTCTGCTGGGGGTTTTTCTAATAGCGCCATTCGATTACTGTACACCCAATGACAATCAAGTTATGCATAAACTGCAAAACGCCGATGCTATATCTGATTGATTCAAACTAGCCTATCATGATTACATTAAGTAGTTTTTATTAGGTGCGAGTGCGGACATGCAAAACAGACTGGAAGAGATCTACGAGAAACTCATTGCGCATGAAACGGAAATCATGAACCTGCGCAAAGGGTACGCAGTTATCAATGAAAGATATACCGCGGCGCTCTCATCTTTAAGAGTGCTGACGATGAGTGCTGCTGAAGCTGCCAAGCGTGCCTGTGTGGCCGCTGAGAAAGCCTTGCTTTCGGCAGAAAAATGTTCGGATGCCGCCCGTAAAGCTGCTGACAAGTCAGTTATAGATGCCGCAGAGGCCGCTGCTGAGGCCGCCGTGGCATCAGCAGAAGCGGCGATGGAAGCAGCCGCCGCAGCAGCAGCCGCTTCCGCAGCAGCAGCCGCAGCAGTTGCAGAGCAAGCGGAGACTGTTTCATTGCAGGCTTCTGCTGAAGCGGCGACTGCGACTAAACGTGCAACTGATGCAGCGAACCAAGCCGTCAAGATGTCCCTTGCGGCAGAAGAGGCTGTAAAAGCAGCCAAGCGTAAGATTTAGCATGAAAAGTCCTCTGTTGCAGCGTAATGGTTTCTGGCATCACCTGAGTGATGCACGAAAACACCTGGCGCGTTCAACCGAGGCAATGGTCGACCCGATTGGGGTAGTTATGCCTATCGTCAGATCCTGGCAAGCCTGGATGAACCATCCGGCCGAATTGATGACGGCCGGTAGTCAGATGTTGTCAGATTGGGCGCAATTGAATGGTAATGCCTGGGCACGATTAAACGGCGTAGCTAAACCTGCAGAGATTGAACCAGAGTGGTTTGATCAACGCTTTGCCAATCCGGCTTGGAAAGTAGAACCGGGTTGGGAAAACCTAATGGAGCAATACCTCTATTGGTCCCGCGCCTATGAAAGACTCGTTGAAGAGACGCCGGGAATGGACCACGCAGAGCGTCGTAAGGCCGCGTTTTGGTTCAAGAAGTACGCTAATGCCGTAGCGCCAACCAACCAGTTCTGGTTGAATCCGGAAGCATTACGCAGAGCGGTTGAAACCAATGGTCAGAGTTTGCAGCAGGGCTTTGAATATCTGCAGACAGATCTGCGAGAACATCGTTTGCCGCTAACGGAAATGTCAGCTTATGAAGTAGGGAAGGACCTGGCGATTACGCCAGGCGCAGTTGTGTTTCGAAATGAGTTACTGGAAGTGCTGCACTATCAGGCAACGACCAAGCGCCAGCGGGCAATGCCTATCGTCATTATGACCCCGTGGATCAATAAGTTTTACATTGTGGACTTAACGCCACGGCAGAGCATGGTTAAACACCTGTTAGATGCAGGCTTTGATGTGTATGTCACCAGTTGGAAAAACCCAACGGCAGACATGGGCGGTATCACGATGGACGACTATCTCAGTAAAGGGATTGAGGTTGCCATTGATACGGCGATTCAGTTGTCCGGCAGCAAACAGGTGCATGCGGTAGGTTATTGCATTGGGGGTGCTGCGCTTAGCATGTGGTTGGCTATTGAAAACGTACGAGCAAACGCTGAAAAGCGAGAAGTCCGTGTAGCCCATTGGACAACGTTTGCCACGTTGGTTGATTACCATTACCCGGGTCATATAGAAATTTTTATCGATCCGGCCAGCGTAGATTATTTGTCGGGCGAAGTGCGGCAGGCAGGCTACCTGGACGGTAAATCAATGTCAGCTGCTTTCCGTTTGCTACGCTCTAACAGTTTGATTTGGGATGTGGCCGTACGCCGTTATCTTTATGGCGAAGTGACAAAGCCCAACGAAGTGCTGTACTGGAATATGGACAGTACGCGCTTACCCGCCGAGATGTACATCTGGTATCTAACATCGCTCTATTTGAAGAACCGGTTGATTGTGCCGAATGCTTTATCGCTGTGTGGCACACCAATCGACCTGGGAAAAATTACGCAGCCACTCTATACCGTAGCAGCCGAGGATGATCACATTGCACCCTGGCGTTCTGTGGCACATATCAGCCGTTTAGTGCCAGCACCTAAACGTGGTGTCCTCAGCAGCTCGGGACACATTATGGGGATTATTAATCCACCTCGACCAGATTCGCGTCGCAGTTATAGGGTAGGGGATGTTGAGACTACAGATACCTTGGAAACCTGGGAGTCGCACTCAACCGAATGCAGTGGCTCGTGGTGGCCGGATTGGTTTGCCTGGTTGCATGAGCGGACCGGTAAGTGGGTTGCGTCGCGGCCAGTAAGCAGCACTCAGTTTCCGACACTGTCGGCAGCTCCCGGCACCTACGTGCGGGAGATTTCAGAGCATTCAGCGGCCTGAGATTATAGGAACTGTTTACCTACCCACCAGGCGGCTGCAGCAATGATGGCACTACAAGGGATGGTAAGAATCCAGGCCCAGACAATGCCACCGGCCACGCCCCATCGAACACGACGTGCGCCACGTACGGAACCAACACCAGCAATGGCGCCAGTAATGGTGTGAGTCGTTGATACGGGAACGCCTAGCGCGGTCGCAAAAAAGAGAGTCATAGCGCCAGCACTATTGGCACAGAAACCACGTGCCTGATTAAGCTTGGTGATGCGGTTGCCCATAGTCTTTACGATACGCCAGCCGCCAAACATGGTGCCTAGGCCCATAGCCGTATAGCAGGAAAGAATCACCCAGCCGGGTACGTGACCACTGGATTCTGAAAGACCGGCTGCGATCAGCAACATCCAGATAATGCCGATGGTTTTTTGTGCGTCATTACCGCCATGACCGAGGCTGTATGCAGCTGCTGACAGAAGTTGCAGGCGCCTGAAATGCTTATCAACTTTGCTGGGCGACATATTGCGGCAGAGCCAGGACACAATCAGCATCATGAAGCTGCCCAGCATAAAGCCCAGGAATGGCGCGATGAAGATAAAGGCGATGATCTTCAATACGCCTGAGGCTACTAGGCCGCCAAAACCCGCCTTTGCAACTGCCGCACCCACTAAACCACCCACTAGTGCATGAGAAGAAGAGGAGGGAATGCCGTAGTACCAGGTAAGCACATTCCAGGCGATAGCGCCGATCAGAGCACCGAAAATAATGTAATGGTCGACGATTGATGGATCGATCGTGCCCTTACCAATTGTGCCGGCGACTTTGAGTTCAAACAGGAAGTAAGCCAGAAAATTAAAACCGGCAGCCCACAGCACGGCGTGATGCGGCTTCAGAACCCGTGTTGAGACGATGGTGGCAATTGAGTTGGCCGCATCGTGAAAGCCGTTCATGAAATCGAACAGCAATGCCACGGTAACGAGGGTGATGATCACCCCCATGCTGATTTGTAGGTTATCCATGTCCGAAATCAGGAATTTTCGAGGACGATCGCCTCAACCGTACCAGCGACATCTTTGCAGCGGTCTGATACCGATTCCAGCAGCTCGTAAATTTCCTTCAGCTTAATCACCTGACGTACATCCGGCTCTTCGCGGAATACCTTGGACATCAGCTCGCGCAGCATACGGTCTGCATCAGACTCCAGATCATCGATTTCATGGCAGATGGTTAGGATGTGTGGGCCGTTCTGCATGTTGTCGAGAAGTTTCACAACGGCAGCGATGTGGTCGCAACAGCGGCGGGTAACTTCGGCGAGTGCAACGGCTTCCTGCGGCACTTGCTGGATATCATAGAGCGAAACTGATTCTGCAACGTCTTGGATAATGTCCAGAATGTCATCCATACCGCCGATCAGCTCATGAATTTCGTCCCGATCAAATGGGGTAATAAAGGATTTGTGCAGCTGCGCTAGGGTTTCGTGCGTAATTTTGTCGGCTGCACGCTCAACCACATCGATTTCGTCAGCAAGGCGGACCACATGATCAGCATTGGTGGCCAAAGCACCAATCAGTTGCGTGAGCAGTTCACCACCCTTGCTAATCAGTGCTGCGTGGGCATTGAAATGGTCAAAATACTTGCCCTCTTTGGGCATCAGCTTGCCGAACATGGGAGTCCTATGCGTTTCATAAAATTGAAACGATATTGTAATCCCTGCGTAAGATTTTTTGGTGTTAACGCTTAGACGGCATACATCAAACAATTTGTGTTAATGTGTTGTTAACTCTATGAAAGATCAGTGTTTATGATTAAAGAGCAATAAAGTAAGGTGAAGATGCCTTACGTTTCCATCAGGTGCAAGTTTTGTATCGCATTGTCTGTTGCTGCATTGTGGGCCGGAATTTCGATATGGCTGTCATTGCCCTGGTTTTATGACTTAAGTATCGTTGTTGGTAGTTGGTTTGCGGGGTATCTGGTTGCTTTTATTGCAATCATTCCCGGTTTTATGAATGCCTTTGTGCTTTCGTCGCTATTTATTGATAAGCGACCGAAGTTAAAGCAAGTGACCGATTACCCGCCTGTCACAATCTTGGTTGCTGCGTTTAACGAAGCTTTGTCCATTGAGGACACGATATTAAGTCTTGCAGGTCAGGACTATCCGGGAGAAATGTTCATCAGAGTCATTAATGATGGCTCTACGGATGCAACTTCGAGCATCGTTAAGAAATTTCAAACGACAATCAATAATCTAGAACTTGTTTCCTACGAAAAGAATCAGGGTAAGTCATCAGCGCTTAACCTGGGATTAAAGTCTGCTCAAACAGATATCGTCATCACAGTTGACGCTGATTGTATGATCAAGCGCAATGGCGTTCAGAAACTCGTTCTGCGTTATCTCTCAGACCCACCAAATACCAAAGCCGTAGCAGGGGAGATTTTGATCCGTAATTCCCGCGAGAATTGGATAACCAAAGCACAAGAGTGGGATTACTTTCTAGGTATTGCTTCCATCAAAAGAATTCAATCTTTGTTCCAAGGGACGCTGGTCGCGCAGGGCGCCTTTTCTCTATATGACAAGGATACTGTCATGGCGCTTGGCGGATGGCCTAAGACTGTGGGTGAAGATATTGTCCTCACATGGAAAATTCTTGGTGCAGGTTTTCGCGTTGGCCATGCTGAAAATGCATGCGCATTTACCCAGTGCCCAAATACTTTAACTAAGTTTCTTCGGCAGCGGCAGCGCTGGTCCCGTGGGATGATAGAAGCATTTAAAGCGAACCCGGCAATACTTTTTCGGCCAAGGCTTTCCACGTTTTATATCTGGTGGAACCTGTTGTTCCCATTTATGGATGTTGCCTACACCATTGGTTTTCTACCGGGCATTGTTTTGGCCCTGTTCGGAAAATTCTGGATTGTTGGACCAATGACTTTGGCATTGTTGCCGGTGGCTGCGATGATGAACAAAGTTATGCTGACAAAGAGTGCTTCCATGTTTAAAGATGAGGAACTGAAAATCCGATCCAATATGTCAGGCTTTTTGTTTTATATGCTGGCCTATTGCATGATCCTGCAACCTGCATGTGTCTGGGGCTATATTTGCGAGATTCTTAACCTCAATAAGAAGTGGGGCACCAAGTGATCCCCCGGATTGTCTGTTGCGCACTGCTAGCGGCAGTCGTTAGGATGTGCTTTGCAGCAGATGGAACTGAAGATACGCAATGGCGTCAGGCCATTGCGTTTCCCGGGTTTTATGGCATGACGGATAGTGAGGGGTTCAACACGGCACGTTACCGTGCCGGATTGCTTCCGCTCTATGAACATGGTGATCGCTATACCGGTATCGAGTACCAACATAATCAGTTTTCACAAAATGGATGGCAGTCATCCGCTAACGAAACCCGTCTGGTAACTAAAGCTATTAACCCCCGATCAGCGCTTGGATATAACCTGAATCTCGGGGTTAACCGTGAAAACAGTTTCAGCCTGCTTACCACCGATAGTCAATACAGCATGAGCCTGGGTGACTGGACGCGGGCCGAAGTAATGGTGAACCGGGATCGTGTTGAAACACAAAATGCCATTGACAATAATGTGTTCTACACAATGACTGCCGGTTCGATTGAGCAGAAACTACATGAGCGTGTAACGCTAATTGCTATGGGCGGCGACATGTTTTTTTCTGATACCAACACGCGGGCATTTCTTAGGGTTAAAGGTATCTATGACCTAATTCCCGACTATGGGGTTACGGCACAGCTTAGGTATCGTCAGTACCACGACAGTAATATCAACGTGACGAATAATTACTTCAACCCGGAAAACTATTACGAAGGCATGTTTGCTTTGGGTATTCGTAAAAAAATTGAAGGTTGGATGCTCAATGGTACGGCTGGATTAGGGCAGCAAGGTATCAACAATCAATCCACAACAACGACTCAATTGCTAGAATTTGGCGCAACTAGCCCGATCTCTGGCCATGTATTTTTTAGAACGCGCTTAGGTTATGGCAGATCGGCAGGCTTTCTGGGGCCGGACTATTCCTATAAATACGTGATGGAAGAACTGGTCTTTTCCTATTGAGCAGGCGTATTGAAGCAAACAGCACGGTTTCTTCCTTCATTCTTGGCTTGAAGCATCGCTCTATCTGCCATATCGATAAGATCATCATGCAGATTATGGCTGTTGACTGTCATCGACGCGATACCGATACTAATGGTCACTTTGACTGGAGGTGCCTCTAGCTCAATAGACGATACAGCGCGTAAGATTTCTTCAGCAATAAGTTGGGCACCAGCTATGGGGGTTTCGGGTAAGACGGCAACAAATTCTTCTCCCCCCCATCTGCAATATAAGTCCAGTGGTCTTCGCAAGCATTTGCCGATGGTCACAGAAACAACTTTTAAAACTTTGTCGCCGATTTCATGCCCGTACTGGTCATTGACCTGTTTGAAATGATCGATGTCCATAAACAGAACGCTGATGGGTTTTTGTGATCGCATCGAATCACGCCACAGATTCTGGAAGTTTTCATCTAGGCATCTTCGGTTATTAAGTCCGGTTAACGAATCGTGGTTGGACGTAAATTGAGAGTTGTCCAAGCGTACAGCTTGTCTATACAACCGGATAAAGAGGGCGCTGGCAATAATAAACGCAAGGAAGCTGTAGCTGAGAGTGAATATGTTTTTTGTTAAAAATTCGCTGATAACTTCTCGTTCCGAAATCAATGCGACGGTATAGATACCGAATTTTGAAGATTTTGCGAATTCAACATAGTTGGTTTCAGGCAATCCAATGGTGTTAGCTTTAACTTTAATGAATGCGGATGAAGCACCATTTTTATCAATGATCTCTAGCAAACGCCTTGCATCTGGCTGGTCGTTGCTTTGTATTAGTTCAGACGCAGGAAAGACGAAGCCAACCTTATCGTTAGCCGCATAGGTATATAGCCGTGCTGCACTGTTCGTCATCATCGGTTCAAGCTGTTTTGACAGATCCTCTTCAAGAATTTGTTGTATGACAACACCGGCAAAATTACCCCGTTTGTCTTTCAATGGCATTGCCATGTGAAAGGCATCTTTTTTGGTAGTGCGAGTATGAACAAGATTCCCGATTGCCAGTCTTTTGTCAGGATGTGTCTCTAGGTCTTTAAAGTAGAAACGATCATCAAAATGTAACGCGTCATTTTTTAAACCACTGCTGGCGGCAAAAAATGTACCGTTTTTGTCAGTACAGAACAGCAAGCCAAAACGGTCGGATGTGTTGTAAAGGCTGAATGCACTTACGGTATCAAGTAGGGTTTCCTGGGCGCGCTCAGGCGTGAGCTTTTCACTGGCAAGATCTTCATTGAGGCGCTGTTGAGCGATGTCGAGCAATTTTGAGGCATCTATAAGCGTGCTTTGAACATAGTTTGAAACCGTACTGGCGTCACGAAATAGTTCTGAGCGTTGACCTTCCAGGTGATTCAGCCAAGCTTGATAAAGACCAGACAATAAAGATACGCCAAGCAATAGAGCAACTAACAGGAAGGCCCGTACGATATTGCGTCTAAATGGCGTAGCAAGTGGCATGTAAACCTTTGTGCGTCTGATAGTCATAGGTTACTGCAAACAGATTAAATAAGTAAGTTTTTCGTTATCCCTAACAGCTGCAATGTGGCGGTAAAATGTGGCCATTCATTTGTCGGTTTTAATCTAATGCCAAAAATCCGGAATTCTTTTTGCGCAGCCTTTGTTGTAACCCTTGCTGCCTGCACCATGGTTCAAAAGCCTGCGTCAGTTGTAGAGGCACCGACAGATAGTACGGCTGTGGCACAAAATACGTCTGCCAATATCGTAGCGCCCGTTTTGAATCCGGAAGAAGTTCGTCCAAGCCGTGCACAACCTAATCACGCATCATCCAAATCCTTGGGTATCTCTGATTTAGTGCTGATTGCCAAGAGCGCGTCTAAGTCCCCCGGTACTGCCAAAAAATATGCCGGGGAAACTTTATCAGGGCAGGCCAAGTTTATTAAGGCTCCCAAAGGCAACCCAAATGCTGTCGTTGCGGATGTTCGTGTTGCGGGCTTAGGTGAAGTGTCGCTTTGGTGCCGGAATGTATTAGGTGCTGCGCCAGCAGGGCGGCTTATGGCTTTTGAAGGCACGCTCACCGGGAGCGTTTATACCTCAGAAGATTTTAGTCACGACGTGACCATGAAAGACTGCCGGTTCCACGAATAGGGAGACCGGCAGCTTTTGAGCCTTAATTAGGCTTCTGCTTTCTTCAGGATGGCGTACAGCTCGTCCTTCAGGTGCAGTTTTTCTTTTTTGAGGATTTCGATTTCTTCCGGGGTGCCCGATTCGACGTGGGAAATCATGTTCTGAATCTTCTGATCCAGCTCATTGTGCTTGTCAAACAGGTTAGTGAAATGACGGTCAGTCGTTTTGAGGCGGGTGATCAGCTCACGGTATTCGGGAAACATGCTAACTCCGGTAGTAATGGACAGGGACGATTGTTCGTCCACGTGGCGATTTTACGCTGATGGGCGATATGCCGCCAGCCTATTGAGGCTGATTGCTGCGGATTTTGCCGTTAATCCGCTTAAAGAAGCTAAGTTTTTCCGGAAAGTGCTGGCTGAGCCAGGCGACCAGCGTGTATTTGATGAGTTTTCCGGCAAACAGTGCGACAAATGCTTCCAGGATCCGGTCATCGACAATGCCGAAGAAAATCAGTAACGGCATCTGGGGCAGTGGCGATGTACCGACCACAAAGATTGCCCAGATACCGAAGTCATCGATCCACTTCGACGCTTCTGCCCAGGTTTCGGGGCTGATCAGATGCGGAAACAAATGATGAATCTCGTCATAGCCGAGCATATGAGAAACGCCAACAATAATGGCGCCAGCAATAGCACTCCCCAGTGAGCAGGCAATGCTTAAGGTCAACCAGCGACGGCCGGCTAACAAGACCCCCATAATGACGACCGCAGTGACCGGAAACGCCGCACTGATGGTGCCGCAAAAAGAAATCAGTGCACAGAAACCCAGCAGATGGTTCCCACGATTGGCTCGCTCCATCCAACCCTGGAGTTTGCTTTCCAGCTTTTCGAGCCGTTTACCCATCAGTCGATGCGACTTTTGCGCTGGATAAGCTCAATCTTGTAACCATCCGGGTCGTCTACAAAGGCAATTACTGTGTTGCCATGTTTCATCGGGCCAGCCTCGCGAACCACCTTGCCACCAGCGGCACGTATTTTGTCGCAGGCCGCGTAGGCATCTTCTACTTCCAGGGCAATATGACCATAGGCAGTGCCGAGGTCATATTTATCGACGCCCCAGTTATAGGTCAGTTCGATGACCGCCTGTTCGGATTCCAAACCATAGCCGACAAAGGCCAAGGTGAACTTGCCGTCCGGGTAATCATTTTTGCGTAACAGGGACATGCCCAGAATGCGCGTGTAAAAATCCAGCGACTTATCTAAGTCGCCCACGCGCAGCATGGTGTGCAGTAAACGCATCTTTAGAATTTCCGGTTACGCAAAGAGAATGAGCGCAAGAATGCCACCCAGAATGAGCCACTTACCCGCGTAATACAGATTGCGGTTGCGGGACTTCAGACCTTTGGCCCAGACGCGGCCTTTGTAGACCACACCAAAAACTTTGTTGAGGACGCCTGTCTTGTCACCTTCCGCATTCGGGGAGGCGGCAGCACCAACGACATAGCGGCCGAACCAGCGATTAAAGGCCTGAAGCCACGATCCGGCCAGTGGACGTTCGACATCGCAGAAGAAAATCAGTCGGTCTTTGTCGGTTTCGTTTTCAGCGTAGTGGATGAAGGTTTCATCAAAGAACACGCTCTTGCCATCACGCCAGCTATAGCGCTCGCCATCCACATCGATAAAGCAGCGATCATCGTTGGGGGTGGATAGGCCGAGGTGATAACGGATCGAACCGGCGTATGGGTCGCGGTGCTTTACCAGGCGAGCGCCCGGTGGCAGGTGCGTAAACATGGCTGCCTTAACATTAGGCACTTGCTTGAGCAGGCCGCAGGTAACCGGACAGAGCTCTTCGGCCGAAGGGTGGGCAGTGTCGTACCACTTGAGGTAAAAGCGTTTCCAGCCGGTGCGGAAGAAGGAGTTGAAGCCCACATCGTTATAAGTGTCCGATGCCTTGATCTGGCCGAGTTCAGCCAGCTTGAGGCCTTCTTCGCGAATTTTTTCCCAGTTGTCATCAAAGATCTGCATTTCCGGGAAGTCTTTGGCGTCCAAGTAGGGCACGTTGGGCACAGTAGAAGCGCCATAGAGCAGCACGTTGACGGGCGCTAGAAATGTGGAGTGATCCGTAATCTGGCGGAAAGGGCGTAGACGGACACGGCCGCGGAAGTGCACGAACATGGTCGACAGCACGAAAATCCAGATGATGGTCCACTTCACAGGCATTACCTCTTAAGTCTTTGACGCAAAGCATCATTATCCCTGCCGGAGTGCACTCATGGCAAATCGGCAGTTCTATGCCTGCCGGCTGGTAGAATTGGGGCATGAGCCTGGTCAAACAAGTCGCTGATGTATTTACCCCTGAAGGACCGCTGGCTCGTCAGATTCCGGCCTTCAAGGCACGTGCGCAACAGACTGAAATGGCGGAACGCATCGCCGATGCGATTACGGCGAATAGCGCCTGTCTGGTAGAGGCTGGCACCGGCACTGGCAAGACATTTGCCTATCTGGTGCCCGCCATGCTGTCTGGCGGCAAGGTGGTGCTTTCAACCGGTACCAAGACTTTGCAGGATCAGCTTTTTGAGCGCGACATCCCCACGGTACGAGAGGCTCTCGGCGCGCCGATTCGGGTAGCCTTACTCAAGGGACGTAGCAACTACGTCTGTTTGCATCATCTGGAACGTGCGCATAGCGAAGGCCGCTTTTTACAAAAAGAAGACGCGCGTCACATCACGAATATTCTGCGCTTTTCTAGAATGACTAAGCGCGGCGATAAAGCCGAATGTGCTGATGTGCCTGAGTCAGCTTCGGTCTGGCATATGGCCACATCCACCAAAGATAACTGCCTCGGTAGTGAATGTGCCCAATACGAAGAATGCTTTGTCGTTAAGGCACGGCGTGAAGCGCTGGAAGCCGATCTGGTGGTGGTCAATCACCATCTTTTCTTTGCCGACGTCGCGCTTAAAGAAGAGGGGATGGCAGAGCTGTTACCCAACTGCAATACCGTGATCTTTGATGAAGCGCATCAGTTGCCTGAAACCGCTGGGATATTTTTTGGCCAACGATTTTCAACGACGCAGTTGCTTGATCTGGCGCAGGACGTGCGTCTTTCGGCGCTTGCCGAGGCGCGCGATTGCCTGGATTTGCCGGTGCAGAGCGCCGCGCTCGATAAAGCGGCCAAAGATTTTCGTTTGACCCTGGGCAATGACACCGTGCGTCAGCCGGCCAGCCAAATGCTCAAGCATGCCGAGTTTCTCAAAGGCCTCGATGCGCTGGCGGAGCGCCTTGATCTCATGACTTCGCTACTGGAAACCCAGGCAGGGCGTTCGCCGGATCTGGAGCGCGCCTGGCAGCGGGCCTTAGCACTGGGGCAGGATCTGCAGCGCTGGAAAAAAGGCGCCCTTGGGCAACCGACAGTTTCCGATCCCGATGCTGAAGCCACGCCGGGCGATTATGTTTACTGGGTCGAGACGCTGGGTCATGGTCTGCATCTGCATGCCACACCGTTATCCGTCGCCGAACCTTTTACCAAGCTCATGGCGAGCAGCCCGCGGAGCTGGGTGTTTACTTCCGCCACGCTGGCAGTTCAAGGTGACTTTGGTCACTACAAAGAAGCGATGGGCTTGCACGACATTGCCTCCTATTGCTGGGATAGCCCATTTGATTACGGCACCCAGGCCATGCTCTGTTGTCCCACCGACTTGCCTGACCCGAATAGCCCGGAATACACCGAGCGCCTTGTCGACAAAGCACTCCCCCTGATTCTGGCCGCCCAGGGGCGCACTTTCTTTCTGTGCACTTCCTTGCGCGCCATGCAAAAGGTACGCACGCAACTGGAAACACGGCTTGCCTTTCATCAACCCGAAATTACCGTGCTCTGTCAGGGCGATGCGGCTAAAAACGAATTGCTACGTCGCTTCCGCGAAACCGGCAACGCGGTGCTCGTCGGCTCGCAGAGTTTTTGGGAAGGGGTCGACGTGCCGGGTGATGCACTATCGCTGGTTGTGATCGACAAACTCCCCTTTGCTGCGCCCGATGACCCGGTCCTTTCGGCACGTATCGACGCACTCAATCGTCAGGGCAAGAATGCGTTCATGCATTATCAGTTGCCGCATGCCGTGATTAACGTCAAGCAGGGCGCTGGCCGCTTGATTCGTAGCGAGCGCGACCAGGGTGTACTGGTCATTGGCGACCCACGTCTGGTGACCAAAGCCTATGGCAAGAAAGTCTGGCGTAGCCTGCCGCCGATGGCGCGTACGCGTGATATTGCCGAAGCCGAAACCTTTTTAATCCAGACCCTTAAAGATCATGTTGCCTGATCGTCACTATTTAGAAACGGTGCTGGGTGCCGGTGCACTGGCCGAACGGCCGCACTTATTTTCTGATTCGGTCATTGATTTGCCTCTGGCTGAGTTTGAAGCGCTGGCCGGATTTATCCGGGCAGTGACTGAACTCGTGGGCTTAGCGTCCTATCAAACGGCGATTGCTGAGCGCCATGCGTGGGTATCTGTTTCACAGCCGCCTGGTGTCTGCCTGGGCTTTGATTTCCATCGCACCCCTGATGGGCCGAAGCTGATCGAGATTAATACCAATGCGGGCGGTAGCCTGTTAGTCACGGCTCTCAATCGGGCTTGGGGCCTGCTACAGCAAGCCGCAGTGGCCGAGCAGCTGCTGGTTGATATGTTCAAGGCTGAATGGTTGGCCTGGGATACTGCACGCCCCTTGAAAACGATCGCCATCGTTGATGAAAGCCCGGAGCAGCAATATCTCTACCCGGAGTTTGTCCGTTGGCAGAAGTTGTTTGAAGCACACGGCATACAGGCGATGGTTTGTGCGCCTGAAGCGCTATTATGTAATTCGGCTGGTCAATTGAGCTATCAGGGCATCCCGATTGATCTGGTCTACAACCGACTCACGGATTTCAGCCTCGCCGCCGCCACGTCTGCTGCCATGGCCAATGCGTGGGCAGCACAGGCGGCTGGCGTTAAAACGGGGACACTCATTACACCGCATCCTGTAGCCCATGCTTTATGGGCGGATAAGCGAAATCTGGATTGGTTATCCGATCCGGAACGCCTGGCATCGTTCGGATTGACGCGTGATGCGGCAGAGCAGATTGTGCGTTGCGTGCCACGGACCACGCCAGTCCTTGCAGCCCAGAGCGAACATTTCTGGTCGAACCGGAAAACCCTGTTTTTCAAACCACAAGCCGGGTTTGGTTCGCGGGCGACCTACCGCGGTGAAAAGCTCACCAAGCGGGTCTTTGAAGAGATTCTGCAGGGCGGTTATGTGGCGCAGGCATTTGTGCCGCCTCCGGAAGTCGCGCTGAATAGCCCGTTGGGTGAAGCACCCATCACTTTGAAATACGATCTGCGCGTTTATGCCTACGCGGGTGAGATTCAGTTGCTGGCTGCACGGCTGTATCAGGGTCAGACCACCAACTTCCGCACACCGGGCGGCGGCTTCGCGCCGGTGCGTGTGGTTTAGCCTCAGCTGACTGTCGTTAATTCTTCTTTTCTTTGAAAGCCGCCGGTTTCCAGGCAGCAGGTGCCTTTGCCGAATCGGTAACCAGACGGTTTTCCAGTTCGGCAAGCACTTCGGCCAGCGCCTGTTGTTGACCGTCAATCAACGCTTGCGGTGATTTATCTTTCAGCGCCACACGTTTGCTGATACGCGGTGAAGAGAACACGCTGTTATCCGAAGTGAAACTGGCGCTGGCATAGAACTGGATGCTCACCACAGCCTCTGGTTGACCACGGTAGTCGCCGTAGAATTCGTCGATGACGCCCTGCAATTGATACATCGGGAAGAAGGTCGTTGATTGCTCGACGATTTGGCTGAAAGCGTTTGACTTCACCAGCCAACGGCGCGTTGCGTTCGAAACCATGTCACGCGGATAGACCAGATAGACGTTGTAAAAATCTTTCTCGTAGCGATTATCACCAAGTCGGTAAACCAGCGACTTGCCGTCAAATGGCGTGTTGGCGCTGAACGCCCCCATTTTCAGATGCAGATTGATTGGCGTAGTGCGAGGCGCCTCTGTGCGCTCGGGATTCACTAACCAGCTACTTTGATCGGGGTTCGGCCGTGAGAGTCCGCACCCGCTGAGCAGGGCGGCCAGCAGCGAAACCGTGACGAGTGAACGAACTAAGCCGACGTGACGTGCAGGGGGTGCAAATGCTTGAAGTGAGTTCATGGCAAGTCCTTAGAGCCGTTTCGGTTAGGGCGCAACGCGCTTGGGCGGTTCACCAAAGAGCATCCAGGAAGGATACGCGCTGGCCTTCTGTGAAAGATCATTCACGTTGTCAGTGATTTGCCGCACATTGTCGGCTGAAATGGTCAGGTCGCCCTGCATGGTGGTTAGCGTCTGGCGCAGAATGACGATCGAACCCGTCAGTTGCTCGATCAGAATCGCTAACTCCTGATTGTTGGTAGCATGATTGACTTTGCCAAGCAGGGCATTGAGCTCTTTCACAGACTCATTAAGACCATTGCCTTTGCCGTTATCGCCAGCAACCATGCTGTTCAGATTTTTAAGTAGCGTATTGACCTCTAACTGCGTTTTGGCCAGATCCAGTTGATTAAAGTTTTCCAGGGCCTCTTCTACGTTGTCGAGCAGGATATTCACTGGGCTGGGTTGAGACGGAATGACCTGGTAATCGGGTTTCCAATCGTAAGCCAGAACGCCAAGTTTGGCCGGATCTTTCACAAAATCTAATTCGATGTAGTTAACGCCGGTAATTCCCTGTCCACGGATCTGGGCGCGTAAGCCATCACGGACTAATTTTTCTAAATAGTCATCGTCAAACTCTCGGCTCCGATCCCCTAGGTCCAGCTTCATGCGCACAATGACATACTGCTTACGTTCAGAGGGTGGAACCTTTTCTTCGTAGATGTTGCCCGTTAGTCCAATAAACGAGATCTGCCCGATCCGAACGCCACGAAAGCGCACCGGTGCGCCGACATCCAGACCTTGTACCGATTCCTTGATATAGGTTTCCGCCGTAAGGGTTTTAGTGAACAAATTGCGTGCGCCAAAGATCAGAATCACCGCTACCAGCGCTGCCGCGCCGATCATGACGAAAATTCCCAGACGATAATATTGCGCGGTATTACGGTTGGACATGATGGGCCTCAGGCCGGATGGGTTTCAGAATGAGCGGTAGCAGCGTCAGCAGTAACGCCGCGATTAAAGAATTGACGTACCAATGGGACATCGCTGTGGTCACGTAACCACTTGGGGTCACCCTCGGCAATAATGCCCTTGGTGTCTTTGTCGAGCATGATGATGCGATCAGCAATCGTAAAAATGCTGGGCAATTCATGCGTAACGACGACAAAGGTAATGCCCAGATTGCGCGAGATAGACAGAATAGTCTGGTCCAGTTCGGCCGAGGTAATAGGGTCCAGGCCCGCCGAGGGTTCGTCGAGAAATAGAATATCCGGGTCGAGCGCCATGGCGCGAGCGATAGCCGCCCGCTTTTGCATGCCGCCGCTGATCTCGGAGGGCATGAAGGTTTCAAAAGGCAACAGGCCAACCAAGTCCAGTTTGCAGCGGGCGATGAGCGACATCTCATCGTGGCCGAGCGTGGTGTACTCCTCAAGAAAGAGGCGTACGTTTTCCAGCAGGTTCATCGAGCCGAAGAGGGCGCCCTGCTGATACATGACGCCGAAGCGGGTAAGGATGTTCTGTCGTTCAAGGCCATCTGCCGTGACGATATTCTGGCCTTCGATAAATACTGAACCTACCGGTGGATCGTAAAGACCGATCATGTTTTTCAGGAGGCTGGATTTGCCACAGCCGGAGCCGCCCAGAATCACGAAAATCTCACCCCGTTTTACGGAGAAATTCAGATCTTTGAGGACAATGTTGCTGCCATAGCCAACCGTCAGGTCCTTGACCTGAATGATGTCATCGGCAGTAGATGGGGTGGCGGTCGTCATCAATTAGAAACCGGTCTTGTAAGAGATGTAGGCAAACACACCGTCCACCATCACAATCAAGATCAGGCTGGAAACCACGGCGCGTGTCGCTGACAAACCGACGGCCGCTGCGCCGGTCCCCGTTTGCATGCCGCGCAGACAGCCGACGCCAGCAATGATCAAGCCGAACAATAAGGATTTGGTTAAACCGGACATCACATCATTGAGGTGAATGGTCTTGAGGACGGCTTCGTAGAAGGTCACGAATGGAATCTGATAGGCCAGCATTGTGAGCGATGCGGCAAATACCCCGATTAGATCCGAGAAAAGCGACAGAATAGGCGCAACCAGAATCCCGGCTAACATACGTGGTAACACCAGAAAACGAATGGGGTCGATACCGCCAGTGACGAGTGCGTCGACTTCGTTGTTGACGGTCATGGTGCCGATTTCAGCGGCAAAAGCGGCTGAGGAGCGACCGGCCAACAGAATGGCTGTCATCAATGGCCCCAGTTCACGGAAAATGGAGAGCGACACCAGGTTGGCGACGAAGGTTTCTGCACCGAACTGCTTTAAGCCAATGGCTGATTGAAACGCCAGAATCACGCCGATCAAAAAGGCTACCAAGGCCACAATAGGAATGGCGGCGACACCCGCTTCAACGGCAACACCCACAAAATCGTTCCAGCGCACAAGCCTTGGGTTGCGGAAGGCCCAGCCCAGGCTATTGGCTAACTGGCCGATAAAAACAATCTGGGTGCGGGCATCTTCAGCCAGATCAAAAGTGGCTTTGCCGACCCGTTCAACCAAGCTGGTATGCGTATGGTGGTTGCCGTCCGGTTTGGGAAATAGATTATCGAAGGGTTGATATTGCTGAATCAGTGGCTGATAGCGGGCGTCCAGGTTGACGAGCGTGGCGGTGCCACCCGCGGCCTGTTGTGTGTGCTGCATGTCGATCAGAAACGCAATCGCAGCACCATCAAGATAGCTGACTTGCTGCAGGTCAATAGTTAACGCAGCTTGTCGGCCGGTATTGGCCAGCCACGCGGCTTGCCGCAGCTGACAATCTCGCCAAAGTCCACCCAGTGTATGTGCATTCAAATGACCCGTCAGGCTCAGGCTGGCGGTGGCATCTTCTATCTGCCACTGTGCAGTGGCAGCTTGTGCGGGCAGTTCGGTCAGCGATGGCGATGGCATAGATGCATTGTAGTCGGTGTCTGTGGACTAAAGATGACGATCAGGTTATTCCGGGTAGGCTTGTGTGAAATAAAGCGCTTCCATAAGCTGCCCGGGTTGGTTCAACGAGCCAAACCAGCGCTGAAACAATTCGCCAATTACCGGGGTTCGGAAGGTACGTGACAGCGTGGCGTTAACCGCCCAACGAAAATCCGGGTCATTCGGCGCCATCATCACGGCGTAATACTCGGGCGCAAAGTCCTGCGGCAACAGTCGGAAGCGCGTGCCCAGTTTAGAACGCACCAGTTGATCAAACATCACCAGCCGATCACCGGCCACGGCATCGACATCCTTGCTGGCCAGCATGTTGGCTGCCGCTTCAAAGCTTTTTACTTCGACCAGTGTGGCCTGCAATTGGTTGGCAGCAACCGCCTGCTTGAGTAATTTGCTGGTCGTGCTGTTGCGAACAACCGCTATTTTTTTGGCCGTCAGGTGATCCAGTTTCTCCAGATCCGTGTCACTGCGCACGGCAAAGGTAGCCCCCTGGATAAAGGTGGTCAGACTAAAGCCAAACTGGCGCTGACGTTCCAGAGTATTGGACGTGGCAGAACATTCCAGATCGGCATCACCCGATGCAATGGCGTCAAAGCGCGAGCGGGTATTGGTTTTGACCCAGCGCACATCCATCAGCTTCAGGTCCAATTGCGTCACCAGTTGCGAGGCAATGATTTTGCACAGATCCACGGTATAGCCGGTAGGTTGACCGTCATCGCCCAGCAGTGAGAACGGCGCCATGTTCGGGTGGTAAGCAATGGTCAGTGCTTGTCGCTCACGGATTCGCTCGATCACGGGCCCGTTGAGTGGGGTACGCTCGGTCACGTCCGTGCTCTGCGCTATGGCAGGTGGTGTTGCCAGCAGGGCAGTAGCGAAGAAAATAGCGGCAAGCAAGGAATGGCAAAAACGCATGGCGGATCCTGTGAAAACTAGCGGGTAGGGGATTCAAGTTGTGCCAAGCCCATCGGCGCTGGCTGGAAAATCTTGGCTGACATCGTTTTCAGGGTAGGACTGATCTGCGGCACAAAGTCCATGTGCGCCAGAATGTCTCGATCAACGTCAATCCCCGGGGCGACTTCGGTAAGCATCATACCGTTTGCGGTGAGCTCAAAGACGCAGCGCTCCGTAATATAAAGCACCGGTTGACGGCACTGGGCGGCGTAGCGGCCGCTGAAGGTAAGTTGCTCGACGGTGTGCACGAATTTGCGGACCTTGCCCTCGCTCTGTATGAGTAGTTGCGCTTGTTCCACAGCCACTTTCAGACCATCAGCGGTAAAGGTACCCACAAAGACCACTTTTTTTGAAGACTGGCTGATGTCAATAAAGCCACCGCTGCCCGCCAATTTGGGCCCAAACTTGGAGACATTGAGATTGCCTTGGGCATCAGCCTGCGCCAGGCCTAGAAAGGCGATATCAACACCCCCGCCATCATAGAAATCAAACTGATAGGGCTGATCGATAATCGCATCGGCATTGACGGCCGCCCCGAAATTCAAGCCGCCTTGTGGCACCCCCCCAATGACGCCGGGTTCGGCGGTCAGCGTCATGAAGTCGGTGATGCCTTCTTCGGCGGCCACGGCGGCCACGCCTTCCGGCATGCCGATCCCCAGATTAACGATGGAGTTTGGACGTAGTTCTAGGGCGGCCCGGCGCGCAATAATCTTGCGCTCGTTCAGGGCCATCGGCGCCACTTGATCGAGGGTAACTCGTTCCTCACCGGCAAAGGCCGGGTTATAAACTTCGGCAAAAGTCTGCTGGTGGTAGGCCTGATTTTCGGCGATGACCACGTAATCAACGAGCACCCCGGGAATACGCACATCTTTCGGTTTCATGCTGCCGCGCTCGGCCAGACGTTCTACCTGCACGATGACTTTGCCGCCGGAGTTATGTACCGCCATGGCAATGGCGAGTGACTCCAGTGTCAGTGCTTCGTGCTCCACGGTGATATTGCCGATGGCATCTGCCGTGGTGCCGCGCAGGAACGCTACATCGATGGGGAAAGTCTTATAGCGCAGGTATTCCTTACCGTCGATTTCGGTCAGAAAGACATAGTCTTCAGTGGTGCGTTCATTTAATTTGCCCCCACCGTAACGTGGATCCACGTAGGTGTGCAGGCCCACATGCGTGAGCAGTCCCGGTTTGCCCGAAGCAATGTCCCGGTAAAGCTGAGAGAGCACGCCCTGCGGCAGGTTATAGGCTTCGATCTGGTCGCTGGTCGCCAGTGCGCCCACTTTGGGAATCAAACCCCAGTGACCGCCGATGACCCGCTTAAGCAATCCCGGTGGCGCCAGGTGGTTGAGTCCCCGGTCCTTGCCATCCCCTTGTCCGGCGCCAAATACCAGGGTCAGATCACGCGGTAGGCCGGTGTCTGTGTAATGGTCTTTTAAAGCAACCGCCAGATTTTCCGGAAAGCCAATCCCGACAAAGCCGCAGGTGGCCAAGGTCTGGCCGCATTGCACCAGTGCAGCGGCTGCTCGGGCGCTAATGACCTTCTGGTGTTGCCCCGAGGCCGAGTCAGTTGATCCGGTGTTGGGGGGCGGGGCCATAGGGTTCATGTTGTTTGTTCCTGATTGGGGCTAAACTGCAATGAAAAGAGGTCGGCTGGACTTGAAAAAGCGTATTTAGCCTACATATTGCCAAAAGATCATGGTGCTTGGTGAAAACCGGCCCACCAATTAGAACAATACAAAGGAAAACCATGCGATTCGACAAGCTGACGACTAAGTTTCAACAGGCTCTGGCCGATGCCCAGAGCATTGCACTCGCCAACGACTGTGGCTTCATCGAGCCTGCGCATCTGCTGCTGGCCATGATTCAGGATTCGGATGGCGGTATCCGTTCATTGCTGGAACGTTCCGGCGTCAATGTGACCGCGCTGATTCGTGAGACCGAAGCACTCGTGAAGCGTTTGCCGCAGGTGCAGGGCACCAGTGGCGAAATGCAGGCCTCGCGCGATCTGGGCAACCTGCTCAACCTCTGCGACAAGGAAGCTGCCAAGCGTGGCGACCAGTTCATCGCCTCCGAACTCTTTCTGCTTGCCCTCTGTGATGACAAGGGCGAAACCGGCCGTCTCTGCCGCGATAACGGGCTCAACCGCAAGTCGCTGGAGCTGGCCATTCAGGCCGTGCGCGGCGGTCAGGGCGTCGATTCGTCCGACGCCGAAAGCCAGCGCGAAGCCCTCAAGAAATATTGCCTCGACCTCACCGAGCGCGCCCGTCTGGGTAAGCTCGACCCGGTGATCGGTCGTGACGACGAAATCCGCCGTTCGATCCAGATCCTGCAACGTCGCAGCAAGAACAACCCGGTTCTCATCGGTGAACCCGGTGTCGGTAAGACGGCTATTGTTGAAGGGCTGGCCCAGCGCATCATCAACGAAGAAGTGCCGGAAACCCTCAAGGGCAAGAAGGTGCTGTCGCTGGATATGGCCGCGCTGCTGGCGGGTGCTAAATACCGGGGTGAGTTCGAAGAGCGTCTGAAAGCCGTGCTGAAAGATATTGCCGCTGAAGAAGGCAAGATCATTCTCTTCATCGACGAAATCCACACCATGGTTGGCGCCGGTAAAGCCGAAGGTGCCATGGATGCGGGCAATATGCTGAAGCCCGCGCTGGCGCGTGGCGAACTGCACTGCATCGGTGCCACCACGCTGGATGAATACCGCAAGTACGTCGAAAAAGACGCTGCCCTCGAGCGTCGTTTCCAGAAGGTGATGGTCGAAGAACCTTCGGTCGAATCGACCATTGCCATTCTGCGCGGTCTGCAGGAACGCTACGAAGTGCACCACGGCGTCGAGATTACCGACCCGGCGATTGTTGCCGCAGCCGAGCTCTCGCACCGTTACATCACCGACCGCTTCCTGCCGGACAAGGCCATCGACCTGATCGATGAAGCCGCCGCCAAGATCAAGATGGAAATCGACTCCAAGCCGGAGCAGATGGACAAGCTCGACCGTCGTCTGATCCAGCTCAAGATCGAGCGCGAAGCCGTCAAGAAGGAAAAGGACGAAGCTTCGCAGAAGCGCCTGTCGCTGATCGAGGAAGAGATCAACACGCTGGGTAAGGAATACGCCGACCTCGATGAAATCTGGCGCGCCGAGAAATCGACGCTGCAGGGTTCGGCTCATATCCGCGAAGAAATCGAAAAGCTGCGCCTGCAAATGGCTGAGCTGCAACGCAAGGGTCAGTTCGACAAACTGGCCGAGCTGCAGTACGGCAAGCTGCCGGAGCTGGAAGCCAAGCTGAAGGCGGCCGAGAGCAAGGGCGATGCCGCCAATGCCGAAGCCACCAAGCACAAACTGCTGCGTACGGAAGTGGGTGCCGAAGAAATTGCCGAGGTCGTGTCGCGGGCAACGGGTATTCCTGTCTCCAAGATGATGGAAGGCGAGCGTGCCAAGCTGCTGCAGATGGAAAGCTATCTGCATGAGCGCGTGATCGGTCAGAAGGAAGCGCTGCGTCTGGTATCGGAAACGATTCGTCGTTCGCGTGCCGGTCTGTCGGACCCGAACCGTCCGTATGGTTCCTTCCTCTTCCTGGGGCCAACGGGCGTCGGCAAGACCGAACTGACCAAGGCACTGGCCGAATTCCTGTTTGATTCGCAGGATCACCTGATCCGCCTCGATATGAGCGAGTTCATGGAGAAGCACTCGGTCGCCCGTCTGATCGGCGCGCCCCCGGGCTACGTCGGTTATGACGAAGGCGGTTATCTGACCGAGGCCGTACGCCGCAATCCGTACAGCGTGATCCTGCTCGACGAGGTCGAGAAGGCCCATCCGGACGTGTTCAACGTGCTGCTGCAGGTGCTGGATGATGGTCGCCTGACCGATGGTCAGGGGCGTACGGTCGATTTCCGCAATACTGTCATTATCATGACCTCTAATCTGGGTAGCCAGATGATCCAGCAGATGGCCGGGGATGATTACGGCGTTATCAAGCTGGCCGTGATGGCCGAGGTGAAGACTTTCTTCCGTCCGGAGTTCATCAACCGCATCGATGACGTTATTGTGTTCCATGCCTTGGATCAGAAAAACATCCGCGACATCGGCCGCATTCAGCTACGTTATCTGGAAAAACGTCTGGCAGCCATGGAGATGGGCCTGGAAGTCTCTGATGCTGCATTGGATCGGATTGCCGAATCCGGCTTCGACCCAGTGTTTGGTGCGCGGCCGCTCAAGCGGGCGATTCAGGCGGAAATCGAAAATCCGCTTGCCACGCATATTCTGGAAGGCGACTTTGGTCCAAAGGATGTGATCAAGGTGGATTGCAAGAAATCCAAGATGGTTTTTTCCAAGTAACGCAACCAAAACAGAAGAGGGCGGCCGCAAGGTCGCCCTTTTTCATGGGTAGAATTCGCCATGGCTGAAATTTATGTAAGTACCGATGTTGAGGCAGACGGCCCCATTCCCGGTCCGCATTCCATGCTGTCTTTTGCGTCTGCTGCCTACACGGCAGACAAACAACTGATCGGCACCTTTAGCGCCAATCTGGAGCTGTTGCCAGATGCCAAGGGGCACCCACTCACCATGAAGTGGTGGAAGACCGAGCCTGAAGCCTGGGAAGCCTGCCGCAAGGATCAGCAGGACCCCAAAGAAGCGATGAAGGCTTATGTTAAATGGGTGCGGACGTTACCGGGTAAGGCCGTATTTGTGGCGTATCCAGCGGGTTTCGATTTCACTTTCGTGTTCTGGTACATGATGCGCTTCACGGGCGAATCACCGTTCTCCTGGTCGGCGCTGGACATGAAAACCTTTGCGATGGCGCTGTCAGGGCTACCCTACCGCAGCTGCATCAAGCCCAAACTGCCCAAAGAATGGTTCGACGACCTGCCGCACACCCATGTGGCGCTTGATGATGCGCTGGAGCAGGGCGCGTTATTCTGCAATATGTTGAGTCTCTGGCAGCAGCACCGCCAGGCGCTGGGCTTGCCGAACGAGGTCATGCCGGTGGCCCATGACGCCGAAGCCGAAGAGGCGGCGGTCCCGGGGATTTCGCCCAGAGTCGACTCTGCCTTATAATCACAGTATTCACACATTTCGGAGTTCCCGGCCATGGCCCGCGTCGAATTTGATTACGTTTCGGATCACACCAAGTTCATCAATGAAGAGATGAAGAAGAATCCTGAGTGGCGTACGGACCAGCAGAACGGCCGTGCCATGTGGTGGGATAAGCCCCAGGATGTAAAGCAGAACGAGATTTACGCCGACGCCAAGGTGCCGCAAAAGTCTTACCCTTATGATGTGCTGTTTGATTCCTGAACAAACAGCGTGGCTGGTTCCTGAACTGGCCCTCAAAAAAAGCAACACCCGAAAACGCCTGGACAAGCTCTAGGCGTTTTTTATTTTTATGTTTGTAAAAAAAACAGCCAATTCGCGTTAACTTTATGAAGTCTGCTTCGTTATAAGGCACATCATGCACAAACTGTTGCTTTTACTACTGACATCGATCAGTGGCCTTGCGCTGGGTCAGGATAGTAATTTTGATCGCGAGTTCTCTCGTTTCGACAAGGATTTTGAGCGCCTCAATCACTGGAAGGCAGAAACGCCGGCCAGTAAGAAGTTGAAGCGGGCACCCGCATCGGCACCTGCAAAAGCCGTTGAGCAAGGCGTCACACCGCTTGACGATAACAGCCAGAAAGTGCCAGTGGCAGAGGATGCCGACGCCAGTGATAAACCGGCTGCGTCGACGAGTGAAGATGCCGCCACCAGCGCACCCGCCAAAACGTCTGCGCTGCACAAATCCTTACCTAAAGGCGCCAAAGTAGAAAAGTTGGCGCGTAACGACCTGCTCGGTCATCAGATTTCTGACCCTGTCATGCGCAAGAAGATCCAGGATCTCTATAAACGCCAGGATGTGGTCGTTCAGCAATACATATTGCCTACAAACTAGGTAACAACGAAGCCTTAACCAGGAGCCAGTCATGAAGAAATAGTTTTTAATCGTATCGGCCATTTTTCTTGGGCTGACTGCCTGTAGCAGCACCCCGAAAAACCCGGTCGATGCCACGCCGGGTCGAACGGCCGATGTCGAATTTCTCGAAGCCAATGGTCCGCTGACGCTGACCTTTGATGACAAAGGCAATTGGTTGTCGATTACCTCGTCGGCCACAGCGCCTTTAGTGAGCAACGCGCCGGAAGGTGTTGAGATTGCCTTTAAAACGGCTACCATGCGTGCCAAGCGTAATCTGAGTGAGTTCATGTCGAATGACCTGAAATCCACCAAGTCGGTGCAGACGATCTCCAAGTCTTACCTCAAAAACATCGCTCAGGTTGATAGCAGTAACGAATCCAACACGGCCGCTGAAGACGAAGATGCGGCCAGTAACAGTCAGGCAGCCAAAGAAAGTCGGCAGAAGGCCAATACCATTGCGCAGACCGTGCGTGAGCGCATTGACGACAACTCACAGGCGATTCTAAAGGGTGTACAGATTACGAATCGCAAAGTCTCTAAAGAGCAGCAGCACGTTTCTGTGACGATTTCTGTGACGCAGCAGAGTATCAAGGGCGCCGAACAGGCCCGCAAAGCCATGGGTGGTTTCTAAGCCTGTTGTTTAATACGCCAACTGTGCTGACTCATCGCTACTTGCGGCGCTGCCTGTTGCTGGGGAGCGCCGTCTTGCTGGTGGCCTGTGCATCAACGCCTAAGAGCGGCGATGTCCAGATGGTGCTTGCCGAAGGTATCGGAAACACCTGTCAGGAAGCATTGGGCCAGGCCAAGGTCCAGGCCAGCGACAAGGTCGTGGGCTCTTTTGTAAACAGTCAGAAGTCACTGGTGTCCGATAAGTATTACTCGGAAAGTCTCAACGAATACAGTGGTGGCGTCGTGCGTCAGTACACCGTACTGGAGAGCAAAGGGGTTTCGCCCTGCGTCGTCAAAATCAGTGCCGAGGTCTATCTCGACAAAAAGAATATTGCGCTGAACCCGAATAGTCGTTCATTGAATCTGGGTGAGGTCGGGCGTTTCGTCGATAAGCAGGATGAGGCCCGAGCCACATTGACAGCGCTGATTCAGCGGCCTGCGATGTTCAGCGCCCGCATGGATCGTTTGCATGTCAGTACGGATAGTAAGAAAAATGCCCAGATTGTCCTGCAGGTCTCGGATGTGTCCCCGAGCGAAAAGTGGTACTCCGATCTGGAATCCTTTCTCAAGGTGCAGGGTCAGCGCGTTGACTTTGAACGTGCCAAATGGCGTGATATTGGCCAATCGGTGTTGTCACTGATCGCGGCGCCGGTCGCCGTCCCTTTGGGGCTGGCCCCATCTCCTTTTAAAAATCAGACGGCGCGGGGCACAGAAATCGCTAATGGCGAGGGCTTGCTCTGTTTCCGCAACGATCCGCAGTACGAATCGCTCCGTTGTTATCAGACCTGGCTGGCTGGCGATGCGTTACGCCAGCTCCGGTCGATTCAATTAGTGCTGGTCGAACGCTCTAACGACAATGTCAGTAGCACGCGGCAGATTCAGAAGGGCGCTTACCATATGGTCATGTTTCGTGCGTCGGACTACACCTATAAGAGCAAGGAAATGGGCTCGAAGCGGGACTTCTACATTATCGAGCCCATGGGCGTGCCATTCCGTGAGTATCTGACGGTCAATCGTGGCGCATTGAGTGAAGAGAATGAATTTACGATCAACGTACAGTTCAGTGCAGAGGCGCAAACCACGCCTTTTCGATCGCCAACCCCCGGCGTGCTGCCGACGATAAACGCCCGCAGCCGCCAGTCATTCTGATTAGTGGGTGAGGGGTTTCACCACGCGTTTGACACTGTTGTCTTCCGGGTTGGGCAGAATCTTGAAACCCAGAGAGCTCATCAGGTTCAGCATTTTGCTATTGTCAGACAGGACTTCACCCACCACGGCGGTAAATCCTTTGCCACGGGCGCAGTCGATGAGCACTTGCATTAATTTACGGCCCAGGCCACGCTTCTGCCAGCTGTCGGCCACGGTCAGTGCAAACTCCACCGTTTCACCATCGGGGTTCGCGACGTAGCGGGACACGCCAATTTGCACCGGGTTGCCTTCGTCGTCGATTTGTACCGCCACGAAAGCCATGTCGCGGTCATAGTCGATCTGCGTAAAGCGCACCAACTGTGGTTTCGACAGTTCGCGGATCGTATCCATAAAACGGAAGTAGCGGCTTTCGTCGGAGAGATTGTTAAAGAACGCTCTTTCGATTTCTGCATCTTCCGGGCGAACCGGGCGAATAGTGACTGAAGCACCATCAGGCAGAATCCATTCTTCCACCAGATGGTTCGGGTACGGGTGAATGGCCATGTGGGCGTAGCGATCCACCGTCGAAGGGGCGTAATCGATCACGATACGGGCATCGGCCGCAATAACACCTTCTGCATCCACGATCAGTGGGTTGATATCCAGCTCGATAATCTGAGGAATTTCACTGACCAGATCTGACACATGCAGTAGCAAGTCGTAGATGGCTTCAATATTGGCGGCCGGTACGGTGCCATGGGGTTTCAGCAGATTGTAGGCCCGGGTTGACTTGACCAAACTCTCGGCCAACACCTTATTGAGCGGAGGCAGGGCCAAGCCGCGATCGGGGTAGAGGTCTGATTCGTTGCCACCGCTACCAAAGGTGATGACGGGACCAAAGGTACGATCACGGAAGACGCCAACACGCACTTCGCGAGCATTGTTGCGCGAAACAAAGGGCTCAATCGACACGCCGGAAATGCGGGCGTTCGGGTGTTTACGCTTCACCGTTTCAATGATGTCGTGATACGCATTACGCAGTGACACCGCGTCTTGAATATTAAGGCGTACACCGCCGGCATCGGTTTTACGCAGGATGTCGGGCGAGTCTACCTTCATGGCAATCGGAAAGCCCAACTGCTCGGCATACATCAACGCATCGGCGACGCTGTGCGCCACCATGGTTTGCGCGACAGGAATTCGGAAGGCCCGCAGTACCGACTTCGATTCCATCTCCGATAAGGTCTTGCGCTTTTCCGACAGGACGGCATCAATCAGCATGCGGGCGCCTTCGATGCGCAGTTCGTTGCCTTCCGATTTTGCGGCTGGGGTTTGTAGCAGCAGGCGCTGGTTTTCGTAGAAAGTCGATAGGTTCGAGAATAGATCCACCGAAGACTCTGGCATGCGGAAAACGGGAATGTTGTGTGCCGAGAGATACTCGCGGGCGGCGCGCGTGTGTTCTTCACCCATCCAGCAAGCGATCAGCGGTTTGGTCAGGTCCTTGGACAGCTCGACCAGTACCTCGGCCACCGCTTGTGGGTTGGTCATGGCCTGGGGCGTTAGAACCACCAGCAGACCATCCACATTCTCATCCGCAGCACAAAGGGTAACGGCATCGCGGTAACGCTCCGCCGTGGCGTCGCCGCCGATATCGGTAGGATTGGCATGCGACCAGGTCGTTGGCAAGACCTTGTTCAGGGATTGAATCGTTTGGTCTTGTAATTCAGCGAGTGGAATGCCGACTTCGCTGGCGCGGTCGGCCGCAATGGCCCCAGGCCCGCCGCCGTTGGTAATAATCGCCAGACGCTTGCCTTTTGGCTGCAGTCGATCATTGAGCGCCTTGGCCCCTTCGATAAGCTGAATAATGCTGTTAACACGGACGACGCCAGCGCGACGCACGGCCATATCAAATACTGTGTCCGAGCCACTGCGGATACCGCTATGGGTAAGGGCTGCTGCCGTACCGGAGGCAAAACGCCCCGTTTTATAAAGCAGAATTGGTTTAATCCGGGCCGCCGAGCGCAATGCCGACAAGAAAAGCCGTGCGTTCTGAATGCCCTCAATATAAAGCAGAATGTAGTAGGTGCGTGGGTCGTGAACCAGGTAGTCCAGAATTTCACCGAAATCAATATCGCTCGAACGCCCCAGCGAAACGACTGAGGAAAACCCGACCTTGTTGGGCAATGCCCAGTCGAGAATGGCCGAGCAGATGGCACCCGATTGTGACACCAGCGCCATCTTGCCTTCGTGGGCCCGTTCCTGCGTAAAGGTGGCGTTGAGTTTGCTCGGTGGGCGCATGATGCCCAGGCTATTAGGGCCCAGGATACGAACACTGTAACTGCGGGCGATTTCCAGGACCTTGCGCTCCAGGGCGGCACCGGCATGACCCCGCTCGGCAAAACCGCTGGAGACGATCAGCGCAAAACGCACACCGCGCTCACCACATTGTTCGATGATGCCGGGGACGCTCATCGCCGGCGTACAGATAATGGCCAGATCAACGCGTCCGGGTACATCATGGAGCGACTTAAAAGTCTCCTGACCCTGAACCGATTCGTGCTTGGGATTGATGGGGAACAGACGACCGCCAAAGCCGGTTTGAATCAGGTTGTTGAATAAGACCTGACCAACGGAGTCAACACGATCACTGGCGCCAAATACGGCAATGCTTTCAGGTTCGAACAGGGGCTTTAGGTAGTGTTCTTCAAGCATAACGTTCTCTCTTTGCAGGTAATAGGCATCATTGATGACATCGGAATGATGCAGTGCACTAAGCAGATTCTACGCCGAATTTGTAAGGCGTTTCGACGCGGTCTTTGACCTAAATCAAAGTGCATGAATTATCTACAGGTGGTACATGACACCTGGATGACCTCACGTTCCGGCAGGCTGACCGCCGTGAGATGTCCGCCCCACAGGCAGCCCGAATCCAGAGCCACCAGGTTGGGGGTCATCTTCAGACCCAAAGCCGACCAGTGACCAACGACCAGCGTGTCTTTGGCCGTTTTTCGACCGGGTACCTCAAACCAGGGGACGTGACCCACCGGCGCGTTCTCGGGCTTGCCTTTGATCTTGAGATCCATGACGCCCTGTTTTGAGCAGAAGCGCATGCGGGTCATGGCGTTCACAATGACCCGGGCGCGGTCTAGTTCATTCAGTTGTTTGTGCCAGCCCAGTGGACTATCACCCCAGAGGGCATTTAAGAAAGCGGCAAACTGTGGGCCGCGCAGATGCTGGGATACTTCGGCGCTGAGCGCCAGCGCATCATCCGCAGTCCATTCGGGTAATAACCCGGCATGGACCATCACATAGCGCTGGCCATCCAGCACCTGTGCATGGGCGAGCGGTTGGGTCTTCAGCCAATCCAGCAGTTCGGCGACATCAGGCGCTGCAAAAATCGGGTCCAGCGTGTCGTCTTTGCCTCGGCGCGGTACCGCATTGGCGGCCACCATGAGCAGGTAAAGGTCGTGGTTACCCAGAACTGTGATGGCCGATGCGCCCAGGCTACGAATAAAGCGTAGCGTTTCAAGTGATTGTGGGCCACGGTTGACGAGGTCGCCGACCATCCACAACTGATCCTGTGCCGGATCAAAGCGGCACTTATCGAGTAGTCGTTGCAGGGAGTCAAAGCATCCCTGGATATCGCCAATGGCCCAAATCGTCATGATGAAAGGATTTTAACGAAAAAACGCCCGTGTTGATCAGCCTTGTTCTTTCATTATCTGCGCAGCGGCTTTGAATCCGGATTGCACAGCGGCTTCCAGAGTGGCCGGGTAGGTGGCATCCGTCCAGTCGCCTGCCAGATAAAGATGGGGCAGCGGGTTCAGATCGGTTGCCTGAAGCGTAGCGCCCGGCGTTGCCGCGTAAGTGGCCCGTCGTACGACCACAGTTTTTTTCCAGAGGCAGCGCGGTAACGGCTCGATAACCTCCTGTAACGCGTTGAGGCAGGCTGCGGCCAAATCATCATGGCTGAGTTGGCACCACGGGCCCGCTGCAGAAACCGACAGGGCAATCACGCCCGGCTCGCCGCAATAAGCCCGATCGGTTGCCCAGATTCGGCTGTCATTAGCGGTTGGCCCGGCAAGCTGGAGCAGGGGGACAGGCAGGCGGAATTTTGCCTCAAAGCCCAGATAAACCGTGGCAATCGGCTGGGTGCCAAAGGCCTCTGCCAGCGCTTTTTGATTGATGCAGGCGGGCAGTGTCATTTTGTCCAGCGCCCAGGGCGGTAGCGCGAGGACAATCTGGTCAAAATGATGCGGCTGTTCCGAACCCTGAACTCTTAGCTCAAAACCGTGGGTAGTTTGCTGGATTGCCAACACCCGTTGCGCACAACGCACAGCGCCGCCAAGTTTTTCGATGGCATGGACGAGCGGCGTTACGATTTGTTCGCTGAGGTTGCCAGCGGGCAAGAGCATCGCCAGAGCACGGCCGCCGCTACCCAAAGAGTCGCGCAGCACTGAGGCAAAGCGACGCATGGCTGCATCCGCTAACGGGGTATTTAAAACAGCCAGTGCCAGCGGTGCCCAGAACTCCCGAATCAGGGCCGGGGGTTGGTGAGTGGCCAGCAACCATTCAGCCACACTTTGCCCTTCGGGTACCTGCCAGCCTTTGAGTTGCAAGTTGACTATGGCGGCGATAAGCCGATAGCGTTCGTTCCAGCTAAAACCCTGAGCGCGCCAAAGCGCCGTGGCTAAACCAAGGCGACCCGAGTGAGCGGGCACCCGCAGCCGCCGTGCGCCACTCTGCATGATGAACGGCACCGTTTGTACCTGAATGCCCACTAATTTAAAAAGGGTGGTGAGGGATTTGCAGCCAGCCAGCATGAGGTGTTGGCCGTTGTCGCGGTAAAGCCCTTCAATCAGGGCGCTTCGTGCCCGCCCACCGGCTTCGGGCGCTGATTCAAAGACAACCGGCCGGTAACCAGCTTGGGCCAATTGCAGCGCACAAGCCAGGCCAGCCCAACCGCCGCCCACAATGGCAACGGTAGGGTGCGCCAGGGCAGGCGCTGGGGCCATTAGTATTTAAACCAGGTTTTCAGGGCAATCCAGAGTTTGCGCAGCGGTGGCAGCCCCGTCTTTTGTTGCAGCACTTTGAAACCATCTTGAGCGATTTCTTGCAGCAGCGTGCGATACACCGCCGCCATAATCAACCCCGGGCGCTGTGCGGAACGGTCAGCCGCTGGCAGGGTTTCCAGTGCCTTGTCGTAATAAGA
>Ga0255756_1000623_pt1 | contig 42324 bp, 45 predicted proteins | sample 011ome_20_FD_179956 | JGI IMG/M metagenome (GOLD analysis project Ga0255756, IMG submission 179956) | Coastal salt marsh microbial communities from the Groves Creek Marsh, Skidaway Island, Georgia - 011509CT metaG (version 2) | ecosystem: Environmental > Aquatic > Marine > Intertidal zone > Salt... | reverse complement strand
AAATCAAACATGCGCCATTTTGGCGCTGTTCAGAGCTAAACTCATAAAGTCAAAACGCCGGTGACGGAAATTTACTGACTTCTGAGAAACACCGCCTCAGCCAAACGTTTTTACACAACCAAGACCCAATGCGGGCGCTGGGGTTGGAATGCTATGGCGATATTTCAGGATCGTTTACAATGGTCCGGCCCAGTCTGGCAGAAATCTGGCCCTAAGCCTTTGAGATGGCGGCACCTAAAGTCAGCTTGGCCATGCAAAGCTTGTAGCAATGATCAAACTCCCGACATTCTAGGCAATCATCCCATTCCGAGAGATCGGCCTTAACCAAGCGGTCAGAGCCCACCAGACCCATGGAGTCGAGTTCAAAACTGAACACCTTGCCCTTCATCTCATCGTTGATCTCGAAATGTAGCGTGTCGTGGAACATCGTTCCGTAACAGGCTTTATGCTGCTGTGTCATTTCAACTCTCCATCAAAAAATTCCAAAGGTGTTTTGTTACTCTGCTGGGAAGAATCTGCGTGTGCGGTTTGCGAGCCCAACAAGCGACAACATAACGGGCACCTCGACGAGCACGCCGACCACGGTCGTCAATGCGGCACCGGAATTGAGCCCAAACAGTCCAATTGCAACGGCGACGGCCAGTTCAAAAAAGTTTGATGTTCCAATGAGGGCGCAAGGTGCCGCGACATTGAACGGAACCCGCCACAAATAGGCTGCCCCGTAGGCCACAATAAATATGCCATAAGATTGTATGAGCAAAGGCACGGCTATCAGGGCAATGAGCAATGGGCGATCGAGAATGATATGTCCTTGAAAGCCAAAAAGCAGAACCACAGTCGCAAGCAGTGCAATCACCGAGATTGGCTTTACCCGTTTTGTGAAGCGCGCGATCGAGTCTTCAACGGCGGTTTCGTCTCTGGTGCCACCTGTCAGCAGCTTTCGGGTAATGACCCCGGCAATAAGTGGAATCACGACATAAAGACCAACGGAAAGAATCAGCGTTTGCCATGGTACGTCGATGCCGGTGACGCCCAGCAGGAGTGCAACGATCGGGGCGAAAGCGAATACCATGATTGCATCGTTCAATGACACCTGTACGAGCGTGTATGTCGCATCGCCGCGCGTAAGCTGTGACCAAACGAAGACCATCGCCGTGCACGGCGCGGCACCAAGTAGTATGAGGCCCGCGATATATTCCTGAGCATCTTCAGGGGCCATCAAGTCCACGAATAATATTTCGAAAAACAAAATGCCAAGTCCAGCCATCGTGAACGGCTTGATCAGCCAGTTGACGACGAGTGTAATAACCAGACCTTTTGGCCGTTCCCCAATGTGGCGAAGACTGGTGAAATCGACGTTCACCATCATCGGATAGACCATGCCCCAGATCAGGACGGCTATGACCAAATTGACAGACGCATACTCCAGGCTGGCAAGGTGCTGAAATAGATCGGGTATCACGCTGCCGAGTCCAATCCCGACAGCGATGCAAAGTGCGACCCACACGGAGAGCCATTTCTCAAACAAGCCAATGCCGGCGGTCGGTGTATCGGCTCTTATAGGTATCTCAGTCTTCATTGATACTCTCGGTTTCGATTCATGGTTCCGCAAAACGGAAACAGGTTAAGAATGTTGCGTGGCACGGTCGTCGTTTCCGTAAGATCCAGACATCAGACCTTTGCAAATCTCAGGATGGCCGTTGCAGCAATCTTCCATCAAGAAATTGAGGAGGTCGCGGACACCTATTAGATCTGCGAAGTAACGAATGCTCCGCCCTTCGCGTTGACTTTTAATCAGCCCCGCCCGGCCGAGGATGGCAAGATTGGTCGACATCGTATTTTGACGGACCCCCAATTGATCCCCAATCTCACCCGCCGCCAATCCAGTCGGGCCGGCGGAGATCAGAAGGCGCAAAACGTCAAGGCGGGTTTCTTGAGAAAGGGCAGAGAAGCAATCAAGAGCCGTTAACTTATCCATATATCTAGAATTATTGATATAATGTCATATGTCAAATTTTTCCTGCTGCCTAAAATAACGCATCATTAATTGGGCCAAAGTGCCGTGCCAGAATAGGCACCCATCATCTGGCAACTGATTTAGGCCCAGCGCGCTCATTCTTTGGTGATGCTGTTTCTGCATAAGATGTACCGAACTTGGCATTGGCGCGATCATCAAGTGATGCTTAGACTGCCCTCAGCATCATCCAACACGTCAGGAGACTCTCACCTTGCGCATCACAGACGTCAGAGAAATCACCAAGCCCATCTCTTCCCCCATTCGCAACGCCTATATCGATTTTTCAAAAATGACGGCAAGCCTCGTCGCTGTCGTCACTGACGTCGTGCGTGACGGGCGGCCAGTCGTCGGCTACGGCTTCAACTCGAACGGCCGTTACGGGCAGGGTGGCCTGATCCGCGAGCGCTTCAAAGATCGAATCCTCGAAGCTGATCCAGACAATACGATTAACGAGTCTGGCGACAATCTTGATCCCCACAAAATCTGGGATGCAATGATGACGAACGAAAAGCCCGGCGGACACGGCGAACGCTCGGTCGCGGTTGGTACGCTCGACATGGCAATCTGGGACGCGACAGCCAAGATCGCTGAAAAGCCGCTGTTTCGCCTGCTGGCTGATCACAAGGGACTGACCGCCAATCCCAAGGTCTTCGTGTATGCGGCTGGTGGTTATTATTATCCTGGAAAGGACGATACCGCGCTGCGCGGCGAGATGCGCAGCTACCTCGACCGGGGCTACAATGTGGTCAAGATGAAGATCGGTGGTGCTTCCCTCGACGAGGATCAGCGGCGTATTGAAGCCGTGCTTGCCGAGATCGGCTCGACCGCCAGGCTCGCTGTTGATGCCAACGGTCGCTTTGATCTGGAGACCGCCATCGCTTATGCCAAAATGCTGCGCGAGTATCCGCTGTTCTGGTACGAAGAAGCGGGCGATCCCCTCGACTATTCGCTGCAAGCGGCATTGTCCGAGTTCTATCCGGGCCCCATGGCCACTGGCGAGAACCTTTTTTCCCATCAGGATGCCCGTAACCTGCTGCGTTACGGCGGCATGCGTTCGGATCGGGATTGGCTTCAGTTCGACTGTGCTTTGTCTTACGGGCTCGTCGAATATCTGCGGACCCTGGACGTGCTGGCGCAATTCGGCTGGTCGCCGAGTCGCTGCATCCCTCACGGCGGGCACCAGATGTCGCTTAACATCGCCGCTGGTTTGGGGCTTGGCGGGAATGAGAGTTATCCCGACCTGTTTCAGCCCTATGGTGGGTTTCCCGATGGCGTTCGTGTGGAAGACGGCCACATCACGATGCCCGAACTGCCCGGCATCGGCTTCGAGGGCAAGTCAGACCTTATCAAGGAGATGCGCGAACTCGCCGAATGATTTTCTGGTTATGGGGCAAAATCAACGAGCAGCTGATTGACGGCCTCGGGTTGCTCCTGCTGCACCCAATGGCCGGCACCCCCAATCAGGTGCGTGCCCCGGTAATCCGAACAGACCGCGGACTCCATTTTCTCAAGCGCGCCTGGAACCTGATACGTGCCCCAATCGCTTTCACCCGAAATGAACATTGCGGGGACATCAATGGTACGCTCGGAAAAGATCTGCAGTTCCCGGGTAAAGGCATCGACAAATCGGCAGCGATACCAATTCAGTCCGCCCTGAAAGCCAGTCTGTCGATAGGTGTCACTGTAGACCCTGAGTTCGTCGTCGGGCAGCCACATACAGCCGTCGATCGCCCCAGGTGACGGCATTTCCGGTGCCACGGTCTCGGCCATGTTCTTATCCAAATCCATGACGTAGTAGGTCGGCAATTTGGCCAACTCATCCGCATTCCAGGCCTGCAAGGTGTGCGGGCGGTTGTGTTGCCAGTCCGCACTTTTATGGTGGTAATAGGCGCGCATGAAATCGTGCACCCCCTGCGGGCAATGGTGCATGTCGGCGTTGGCTTCGGGTGTCGAGTAATACCGGTGATAGTGCTTGCGGGGTCTGTCGAGCGCGGCAAGGGCAGCGTCGATATCGATGGTCGGTCCTTGTGGGTTGATCGGGGGCGGGCCGGAAAAAGGTGCACTCATCAGCACAACCTTGCGAAAGATGTCGGGTCGGATCAGTGCGGCATGGGCTGCGGCGAAGGAGCCGAAATCATGGCCGACTAACATCTCGATACGCTCTATATCCATGGCCGATAACAGTCCCAGAATATCGCGCAGCAGATTGATAAAGCGGAACGATGCCAGATCACCATCGTAATCGGCATCCCACCCCGTGCTCAGACCGTACCCACGCTGATCAGGTGCGATCACGTGATAGCCTTCATCCGCCAGCACTGGCATCACCTTGCGCCAGCTATAGGCCAGCTCTGGAAAACCGTGCAGCAATAACGCCGTCGGCTGTCCCGCACGACCGGCTTCAAGCACATGCATGGAAAGGCCGTTGCCGTTGTCAATAAAGCTGGAACGAACTCCCGGAGGCAGCGCGTCGATATATAATGTGTCTGTCATGCTCATTCTCGTAACACAGGCGATAACCATGCAGACTCTCTGAATGGCTATCAAATCGCAAGTCAACAATCCATTTCTGTTTGGCGTTAGGCTTTATCGCGATTGCGGGATCAATCTGTATCTGATCGAGTTTATCTATCAGCTTTTGCTGGGCCACATAACGGGATTGTGCGCCTTTATTCGTATTCCGGTTATATGAGCCCCTTGTTCTTAAACTGGCATACCCGAGCAAGGATAACGCCTCTAGTATTTTAGTGACCTGTTTGTACGAAACAGCGCTTGGAGTTTTCGATAATTTGTCTGAATAAAAATTGGAGTCGCGACTGAAGGGAGCCTCTTGATAGCGCGTGTAGAAATACGCAGACCAAAGACGTGAAATCACATAATATAACGACAATGAAAATGAACGTTCTGCAGCTTCAGTTCGACCCCTATCACGTGGTGTGATGGCGTCAATCTCAACAGAAAGCTGTTTTAAAATATCTTCGAAGGTTATTTTCTCAGCCGAAATAAGAAGTCTCCTGAATTCATTTTCATGGAGTATTAATTTTATAAATTCATCCTTTTTATCCGTAACATGAAAAACTCAATATGACCAAATCCCAGTGACATGTCTGACTAACGCCCCCCAACCACCAAACCTGATCTGTATAGCTCCCAATAGAACCTAATTTGTGAACGCGTCGGGGCTTTTTCTTTTCACCATGCTGTTTAGTGTAAGTTCATGGTCGATCAACTTAAAACATACCTGCAGTCAAAAATGCGGATGTCACACATCTATCAGCCAGTGATGATCCGCGAATTGGTAAGGCTCGGTGGGCGGGCAACCATTGATGAGATTGCGGCGGCCTTGCTTGCCTATGACCCGTCACAGGTTGAGTACTACGCAATCCGTACAAAGAGTATGGTTGGCAAGGTTCTGACGCAGAACGGCATCGTCAGCCCTGTCAAAGATGGCAGGTCGATCGTCGGGTATGAACTGAATGTGCCTATTTCCTCTAACGCTGAATTGATCGCGTTATGTAACGCTAAGATCGATGAGTACCTAGAGCGACGAGGCAGACAGGTTTGGGATCACCGAAGAAGAACGTCAGGCTATGTCCCCGGCACCATCCGCTATGAAGTTCTTAAGCGTGCTAGGTTCCGGTGTGAGCTATGCGGTATCTCTGCCGAGGATAAGGCGTTGGAAGTTGATCATATTCTGCCCCGCAACAAAGGCGGCTCAGACGAGATCACAAATTTCCAAGCTCTGTGTTATTCATGTAATGCGACAAAACGTGACAGGGATGATGCTGATTTCCGGGAGATGGCTGACGGCTACAAAGTCCGCGAAGATGGCTGTATCTTTTGCCATCCAGACCGCGAAATCCTTTTAGAGGACGATCTCTGTTACGCGATCCGCGATGGTTTTGCCGTTACCCCCGGCCATACTCTGGTGATCCCTAAGCGACACGTGGCCGATTATTTCGGTCTATACCAACCAGAGTTGAACGCCGTAAACCGTCTGCTGCATCAACTGAGAGAGCAACTCAAAGCCGAGGACGCGACCATCAGCGGTTTCAATGTCGGGATGAACGCCGGAGCGTCAGCGGGGCAGACCGTATTTCACTGCCATATTCATTTGATCCCACGCCGAGATGGCGATGTCGAAAATCCACGAGGTGGTGTCCGCGGAGCCATTCCCGGCAAACAGTCTTACTAATTGATGGGATAAATCTGCAGGACTGTTTTTTGTAAGAAATCTTGCCTAACATATCTTTTTGAAAGCTTGCCCTCATGAAAGGGCGAATTATGTCAGATAGAGATAATGGGGGGATTATGCATAAAGTATTTCGCGATATATCTATCGGAGTTTTTTTCTTGGTCATTGCGGGCGGCATAGTACTGGGTGGTCAAAAAATTATCAGTATTTGGCAAGATGCAACGATAGCCAAGATTGAGAACCAGAAAGCAATGATAGGTGCGCTGGACAGCGCACTTAAGGCTACAATCGCAGAAATTAAAGTGGTGAGAGAAAGTAACGATGCTCAATTTGCAGAGTTGAAGAGAAACGCCGAGCAAACTTCCAAATTCATAGAGGAAGTGTCTGTCTTAGCTGGAGCGCGGTTCTTTGAAGATGCTCGCGTTTTGTCACCTTCAAGTGCTGACGAATTGGCTCGTGAGGCGATCCAAAACATCCGTGATAACCACTCTGGTCGGTTGGGCAAAATCCTTGAGGCCGTAAATGACTCATACCTTCGTAATAGAAATTGAATTTATTTATATTCAATCGATATAGGCGTGGTCAGCTAGCAGTATTATTCACAACGATACTCTTCGCCTTTCCGGCGCTGGCTGAGCCAACAATTTTGACAGGTGCCATCACCAAAGTCCGTGACGGAGATACCATCGAGGTCGGTAAAATTCCAATCCGCTTAAACGGCGTCTCCGCTCCAGAGATGAATGAGCCACTTGGCCCGCAGTCCAAAACCTTCATGACCGATCTAGTCATGGGTAAGCCTGTACGCTGCGAACTAGACGGATCAAAAACACACGATAGGTTTGTTGGTATCTGCTATCTGGACGAGCAGGATATCGGTGCTACAGTGATTGGAGCAGGGTTAGCTTTGGACTGTCCAAGATTTAGTGGCGGTCGATACGCTGAGTATGAAGTTGAAGGGGCGGCGGCTCGAATGAAGCTGCCGGGGTATTGTCGATGAAAAAACTTCTCTTTTTTTGTGCCTTGTTTACCACCTCCGCCATTACTTCCGTTCATGCTGAGCGAATGTTGGTGTGCGGTAGCAAATCCGAAGACTTTGATTCCCAGATTAAGGTTCATCAAGGAAATGATGGGCAGTTTTTCATTAATTATGAAAAAGCGACTGTGATTTTGAGCAAGAATGGCGGAAAATACGTCGTAGCCTTCCGTAACATTACTGAATTTACTGGCATCGAGATCATCGCCGTTAACTTTGAAACATCCACAATTGACACCGAGGTTTACGGCACCAGACTTAGGCCAATTTATGGTGTAAATTGTCGGAGAATTGATTAGCGATGACCGCCACCCTCGCCAATCTCCTATCGAACAACCACGGCTTACGTGTCTTCTGTGCCGCCTTTAAGCGCGTTGCGTTACTTGCCCTAGCCCTTATCGCTGCAACACCTTCACTGGCAGACATGCAGCCTATTGATGGCTTCGCAATTGATCGAACCGAGGTTACTGTTGGTCAGTTCCGTAAGTTTGTGGATGCGACAGGCTATACCACAGCAGCAGAGAAGAACGGCGGCGGTCTGGTCTATGGCGCTGGCTGGGAAAAGATGGATGGTTGGATTTGGTCAGCTCCATTCGGCATGGCTGCTAAGTCAGACGAACCTGCAGTGCATGTAACATTCGATGATGCGAACGCGTATTGCTCTTGGGCGGGTAAAAGGCTTCCAAAGGATAAAGAGTGGGCAAAAGCAGCATTCACTGAGTTCCGCTCTAACCCAACGCCACCATTTGTGACTGGTGTTACCTATCCTTACCCAACAGGCGATAGCCCTAAGGGGGCAAACTGTCTTGAAGATTGTGGGCCGACACCGGCTATCGATTATAGCGCACGTCTTAACCGAGGCATTGGTCACGCACTTGCTGGTACGACCAAAGCTGGTGTGAATGGCCTGTTCGATATGGGCGCAAATGTATGGGAATGGACGGAGGACGGTGGCGAAAGCGAGAAACGCACACGTGGAGGATCATGGTGGTATGGTTCATTCCGAATGAGGGCAGATGATCGTGCGACTAAACCCAAAGATATGGCAGTTGTCTATATCGGTTTTCGTTGCGTAAAGGACTTGGGATAACTGCCGCCTTTGCCAACAAGGCCCACACATGTTCTGCGACGCCTATAAGCGCGTTGCAGACGTCGACGTTGAGGCTATTGCGGCAAAGTATGGTGGAAGTGTTACGCTGAAGGAGATAGGCGCTAAGGCGCGGTGTAACGAGTGCGGCGGGCTAGGTGGTTCTGTACAGGTTGTGGCGGTGCAATGAGGATATATCTAGCGGGACCAGAAGTGTTTTTTCCTGAGGCGCAAACAGAAGGCCAACGCCTGAAAGACATCTGCTCGGCTCATGGACATGAGGGGGTCTTTCCCTTGGACGATGAAATAGACACCCAAGGGCTTGATGATTGGGAAATCTCAGAAGCGATCTTTGATGCGAACATTCAGAAGATCGACTCGTGCACCGCCGTCATAGCCAACATGACGCCTTTTCGTGGCCCCGGCATGGATGGGGGAACTGCGTTTGAAATTGGTTACGCTTACTCGGAAGGGAAAATCATTATTGGCTGGTCTTCCGATGACAGGGATTACATTGACCGAGTGAGAGAATATTTTAGCGGCAAGCTGGAAAAGTCAGATCGATGGCGAGATCCGCAACAGTTAGAAGTAGAGGACTTTGGGCAACCCGACAATTTAATGATGTCGGCTGCAGTACTGGATGTGGTTTCTGATTTTGAAGCTGCGATAAGGTTACTGAAAAAGGTCACAGAAGAGACAAAAAAGTTTGGTGTCGTATTTGATTGAGCCGCTGGCTGTACGTTATCTGTGTACTCAGTAGACTTATTTCACACACACTAAGTCCAACCTTGGACCACCAAACCCTGATCTGTGTAACACCCCGTATATAACTACGCCCACACCCCCTATGGCCCATGCCCCGGGGGTCTAACAATCAGCGTTAATCGTTAACTGGTGTTATCAGCCTTAGAGCTAACTTCCTTATGTTATTGGTAGGGAGTTTAACGAGCCTGCTTAACGCGAAGGTCTGGCATAAGGTTAAACACTACCAATTAAATATAATGATGTTTAACTGGCTAAGGGCTTAACCCAACCCGTTACCCCATACTCATAACGCTAAGGAAATACGTATAGGCAAGCGTTAGTCAGAGGGATAACGCCTTGGTGCATGGGTACATAAGCACGTAACGATATGCGATATCCGTAACGGTTAGTAGTGCCCAACCAAAGCAATGGATTGCCATTAGCATTAGAGCGCTCTGCAGCCAGCTTTCCTCTATGTATTAACAAGGATAGAGAGCCAACTCGCCAAAAACCCTTGCCACCCTACCTGTCAAATAAGCGCTTCTGTATGACTCTTAAAATGGACTACAGAGGCGTTTAGCGGGTGATCGCTGCTATGTCACATACCGTGTCACATAAACCTACAGTTGACGTGGAATCAGAAATGTTAAACCCTTGTAGTTGCATATCAATTGCTTAGGCTATCTGGTGGAGAGAAAATGGCGCGCCCGGGAAGATTCGAACTCCCGACCCCTTGATTCGTAGTCAAGTACTCTATCCAGCTGAGCTACGGGCGCATGCCAGATGGCTTGGAATAGCCATCAATGAAGCGTCGGGAACCTACACAACCACTTCGCGGGTGACAAGCCCCGATTGTATGGAAGTTGAGAGCCCCCGGCGATTGTCGTCGATGCGGACTCACTTCGAAAGATTGCGCCTTTATGGTTAACAAAATCTTGCCAAGATTCACACCCAAAAACGTCAAATTTACTAAGTAATACAATCACCTTGCCGCAGATAGTGGTATTCTCTAATATCGCCAAATCAAAAGGTGGATTAGCCTTGAAATGTGGTGAATTGGGGTCATCATAGATTGAGGTAATATCCTGTACTAATTAAAGGGGCGGTCTTCAGGGATGAGATTTATCAAATTATCCTCGCTGCAAATGGGTAAACGGGCACGTACAATGACGTGTTCGCTGGGCGTAGCGTTAATGTTGAGCGGCTGCTCTTTCAGTGACCTGGATTTTTGGTCTGAGGAAGAAGACGCGGCGACGCCCGTTGCAGGTGCAACAGCACCCAACCAAACTGGCGACGGCCAAGTGCAAGTTATTGGCGGCGGTCAGCCTCCGATTGGGGCGACACAGTTTGTCCCTCCCGGGGTTACACCTGGCTCTGAAACCGGCACGTTTGTTGGTCAGAAAGTGACCGAGCTCCGCGACGAATTAATCCGGCTTCAAAACTCTATCGCCGCGCAGAATGATGAACTGCAGCGCTTGCGGACGGATTTGGTCGCCAATTCGCAGCAATACCATGGCACGATCGCTGCCGTGAATGCGCGTCTCCAAGTTGGAACGACACCCGGTAATCCTATCCTTGTGCAGCAGTTTACGAGCGCACAGGCTGATTTGGATCGGATCGGTAGCGAAATCAACAAAATGAATAATCTGACGGCTGCCGTGGCCAACAATTCGACGTTGTCCGCTTACATGGCAGAAGCTGCACGGGCAGCGTTTTCTGTTTCTGGTGCCGTAGACGAAGATCACCGGCAGTTGGCGATCCTCGAAGACGAAGTTAACCGAACTGCTGTTTTGATTGATCGATTGCTTAAGGAATTGGGCGATGATGTCCGTCGCCAAACCAATTACGTGACGACCGAACGTGCCAACCTCAACTTGATTTCTGCTGGTATTAAGTCCGGTGAATTGTTCGGTGGTTCTTTGGTTAACAAAGCTGTGCTGGCCAATGCTGGCGGTTCAGGTGGCGTTGTCGGCCCCGTCGCGACAACGGGACGCTCCCCATTGGTTGTGATCCGCTTTGATCGTGCCGATGTGCCATATCAGCAAGCGCTTTACACGGCGGTTGCAAGAACGTTGGAGCAACGCCCCGACGCATTGTTTGATCTGGTCGCTGTTGCCCCTGCAAAGGGTGGGCAAGCACGCGTCGCATTGAACTCGCAAAAAGCGCGTCAGCACGCCGAGAACGTGGTGCGCTCGTTGATCGAGATGGGCCTGCCGCCAAACCGGGTTGCCGTTTCTGCGCAAACAATGGCGCAAGCGGATAACAACGAAGTCCATTTGTACGTTCGTTAATCTAATTCTTGTTCGGTGTTGATCTGAAGATGCGTTCGGCTATCCTGCGCATTGTCTAAACACGCCAGGATTTCACCATGGTTCAACTTCGAGACGATATCGAACACCACATCGTGACGTGGGCAGAGGTCCATCGTGACACGCGCATCTTGGTTCGTCGCCTAATGAATACTGGACCGTGGCAGGGAATTATTGCACTCACACGTGGCGGTTTGGTCCCTGCGGCCATCGTCGCTCGTGAAATGTCGATCCATGTGGTCGACACCTTGTGCATCACAACCTATGACGAGCAGGTCAAAGGTAATCTCAAAATCTTAAAAGAGCCCGAAGCAGCGATGAAGACCGGCGGCGAAGGTTGGTTGCTGATCGACGATCTGGTGGACACGGGCACCACAATGAAGGCTGCCCGAGAAAGATTGCCCAACGCTCATTTCGCGACGGTGTATGCCAAGCCCAAGGGGCTAGAACTGGTCGATACGTACGTTCACGATGTCGAACAGGAAGTCTGGGTCTTCTTTCCCTGGGATACGGAGCCGCAGTACGCCCATCCTATTTCAGAAGGTCGCTCCTAATACGACCATGTGCGTGCCCTTAAATGGTCATGATGTGGCCACCTGCTGACCAAATTCCCCTGCCACATCTTCTCGGGTCATTCATTCAAAACCCTGAGGAGTTATCCATGGCCCTGTTTCAAAAAGATGTGAACCCCATCCCGGCTAAGCCGTCCAAGTCTGCTTCCACCAGCGGCTATGCGTCGTCTATTCAATCGCCTAAAACGGATCCATCCAAGACCGCTGTCTCTGACAGCGATGAGAACTCGTCGAAGTCCGAGAGCCGATTGACAGTTGGCCCTAACATCAAATTGCGCGGCGTTGAAATTGAAGATTGTGACACCCTTGTCGTCGAAGGCTATGTCGAAGCATCAATGGACAGCCGCGTGATCGAGATTGCCGAAAGCGGGGTTTATAAAGGCACTGTTGAGATTGATATCGCTATCGTTCGGGGGCGCTTTGAGGGCGAACTGACCGCCCGCGAACGCTTGGTTGTTGATGCGTCGGGTGATGTAAGTGGTAAAATTCGCTACGGTCGTTTGGCGATCGAAGAGGGTGGCCGCGTGCATGGCGACCTCGATGAAATCAACCCGCAAAAACCGCCACAAACATCGGATACCAGCAAGCCAAAGGGCGAAGATGGGTCCAAAGACAAAATGCCAGATTTGGTGGCTTAACTTTTAGCTTGGTCGGAGAGCAGCGCGTCCAGATCGGCTTCGAGCTTCTTCAAATCGTCAGGGACGGGCAATCCTTCTGCCCGAAATGTCGATATAAGTTGTTTAAGCTTGAATTCGATCTCTCGAAGGTCGCCTTGCTCGCCTTCCATCACATCGATCAAATACGCGATTTCAGAATCCAGATCATCCAGTGCCATGATGGGGCTCCTTTTCTAACGATTAGCCTGACACCGGATGGGCCTGGGCTCAAGGGCTGGCAGATCATCGGTCGGGATGGCACTATTACCCTTACATAATTGTTGTGATGAAGAAGGATCCACGATGACCGAAGCCGTTGAGACATATGAATTGTTCGCCATTAAATACGCCCACCATGATCGGGATGCGCGGGAAAATTTCGTCAACGATCCTGATCCGCACGAGGGAAACATGCCTATTGATTACTTTGTATGGGTCGCGATTAATGAGAATCGCACCGTGGTGATCGATACAGGCTTTAATGCAGCTACTGCAGCGGAGCGGGGAAGAGAGCTGATATGTTGCCCGGCTGAAGCCCTAAAGATGGTCGGTGTCGATGCGAATGAGGTCGAAGATGTGATCATCACGCATTTGCACTACGACCACGTGGGTAACTTCGACCTTTTTCCGAGAACTCGCTTTCATCTGCAGGATAAGGAAATGCAGTTTGCCACGGGCCGCTATATGAAACACAAGGCGCTGCGTCACGCGTTCGATGTCGAACATGTGGTTGGTATGGTTCGCGAAGTCTATAAAGAGCGCGTGGAGTTCCACAACGGTGATGTGCAGTTATACCCAGGGATCGGGCTGCATCTGGTCAGTGGCCATACATTGGGGCTGCAATCTGTAACGGTTGAAACCAAGCGCGGTCGGGTTGTTGTCGCTTCGGATGCGTCACATCTTTATCACAATATGTGGGATCAAAACCCGTACCCGGTTGTTCACAATATTGGCGATATGATGGAGGGGCATGACAAGCTCAGGGCGTTGGCAGGCGGCAATGAAGACTTGATTGTACCGGGGCATGATCCACTGGTTCTTGAATACTATCCCGCACCATCACCCGAACTAGAGGGCAAAGTCGTCAGACTGGATGTGCCGCCCACAAAGTGACAGGAAGTAATGAATTGCGATTATCCTGGAACGGCGATGTTGTCGATTAGACGTGTCCGCCCGAGCCACGCTGCCGCCAAAACCCGCATCGGTCGTCCGGGGGCTGGGTCTTCCAGCGTATCGGCATCTTTGACGACGATATAATCAATCGCCTTAAAACCGGAGGCAGCCAGCTCTTTGGATGCGGCAGTGCAGACTTCATTGATATCCGCACCAGCCGACACGCGGTCGGCAATCGCAGAAATTTCTTGGTATAGACGAGGTGCTAATGCACGCTCTGTGTTGCTGAGATATGCATTCCGAGATGACATCGCGAGGCCGTCGGACTCGCGGATGGTATCCCCACCGATGACATCGACCGGCAGGTCAAGGTCTCTTGCCATGGCCTTAATCACGCAAAGTTGTTGGTAATCTTTTTCACCAAAAAGTGCGACGTCCGGCATCACTTGGATCAGCAGTTTGGCGACAACGGTTGCAACGCCAATGAAGAACTGTGGCCGAAATTGACCTTCCAATAGTTGGCTGATCCCTTCGACCTCAACTTTGGTGTGATGGTTGTCGGGGTATATTTCCTCAACCGGGGGAGCGAACACGAGATCTACGCCTGCTTTACGTAATGCCGAGAAATCCCGTTCTTCATCGCGCGGATACGTGTTGAAGTCCTCGTGTGGGGCAAATTGTGTTGGGTTCACAAAAATCGAAACGACCGACTTTTCTGTTTTTTCCTGGCCCAAGTGAACCAGCGATATATGTCCGGTGTGCAACGCGCCCATGGTCGGCACCAACGAGACCCGTTGATCAGCTTTGCGCCAGTCCTTCACGATGGCGCGCATTTCGGCAATGGAGCGAGCGACTTCCATGACTATTCGGCGGCCTCTTCGGTTTTCGACTCCACACCAAAGCAATGTTTTAGTTCAGGGAAGCGCCGCTCTCGGACGTCCTTTGCATAAGCTTCGATTGCATCATCAATGACCGCCCCGGCATCCGCATATTGTTTCACAAACCTAGGCGTGAAATCAGAAAACAGCCCCGCCATATCTGGTGTGACCAGGATTTGTCCGTCGCAAGCAGGCGATGCGCCGATCCCAATTGTTGGAATTGAAATTTCTTCGGTTACGGCACGGGCAACGGGTTCTATCGTGCCTTCAATAACAATAGCGAAAGCGCCCGCTGCTTCTATGGCTTTGGCATCGCGCATGACTTGGCGCGCCCCCTCGTCATCTTTGCCTTGGATCTTAAATCCGCCGCGTCCCTCAGCTTTTTGAGGTAGCAAACCGATGTGTCCGAAAACGGGAATCCCCGCTTCAACGATGGCTGCAACTGCGTCGGCCATGTCTTCGCCGCCTTCAAGCTTCACAGCCTGACATCTGGTCTCGTCCATCACGCGCTTGGCTGATGCGAGGGCCTGCTCGGCAGAGGATTCGTAAGAGCCGTGGGGCAAATCAACGACAACGCAGGCCTTTTGGCTGCCGCGCATCACGGCCTGTCCATGGGCAATCATGATTTCCAATGTCACGCCACGCGTGGTTTCAAGGCCATAAACAACCATGGCCAGTGAATCCCCAACCAACAACAGATCACAATGCGCGTCAGTCCGACGTGCCATCGGCGTATCGTATGCTGTTAGGCAGACAATGGGTGTTTGGCCTTTACGAACCTTCAAATCCGCGGGCTGTATTCTTGCCGTTTCGTTTGTCACAGCGGCGTGTCTCCTTCTCCCCTCGACAGCCGATGCGAAGAGTATCCACATTTTTGCTGCACTGCACAATAAATAAGTTAAACGGTCACTTATTTCAATGCTGAAGCCATTTCTAAAGGCCAAATCGACGGCATCTTATCAAAGTTCTGGGTCTTGTGGCCTCTGTATTTGCTGTTTTCGGCGCTTTGGTTTGAACGCCCAATACAAAATTCCGATAAAAAGAATCAGCAACACGACGACAAAATTGTTATGAAACAGATCAATCATCGGCCTTGTATCCTTCCCGTATTGTCGCACTATCTTAGCACGAAACTTAGATAGGATATCATGGAAACCTGGGTAACATGTTGACGAAGAAATTTCGAAACGCGTTGTTGATCTTGTCGCTGAGCGTTGTGGTCGCTGCTTGCGACGATGGTATCAATATCGAAGAACATCGTCGTGGCGACGCTGATCAATTCATGATCGCAGTTGCTCACCCATTAGCAGCTCAAGCTGGGTACGAAATTCTCGCACAGGGTGGCAGCGCAGTGGATGCAGCCATTGCAGTCGAGACGGTATTAACACTGGTTGAACCGCAATCGTCAGGAATCGGTGGTGGGGCTTTTCTGGTTCATTTCGATGCCGACCGGCATCTGGTGCAAACCTATGATGGGCGTGAAACATCCCCTGCATCGGCAACGCCGGATATGTTCCTGAGCCCAGATGGTAATCCTATGCCCTGGCCCAAGGCTGCGACAGGTGGGTTATCCGTTGGTGTGCCAGGTGTTTTCAGAATGTTGGAGCTGGCGCACAGCAAACATGGGGTGCTTCCCTGGGAAGAATTGCTGGGTGCCGCTATTGAGCTTGCCGAAGATGGCTTCCAAGTCACACCACGTTTAGCCAGATTGCTGGCGGGCGATAAGGAAATGCCAAATATTCCGGGTACGCAGGACTATTTTTATCCCAACGGTGAGTCACTGCGTGCGGGCGATATCTTGAAAAACCCGGCCTATGCGAAAGTGTTGCGTGCGGTAGCGGCTGAAGGTGCCAACGCGTTTTACAGCGGCGAGATTGCACGGGGCATTGCAGATACAGTATCCAATGCGCCATTCAACCCAACGAAGATGACCGTCGAAGATATAGCATCTTATCGAGCTAAGGAACGTACGCCCGTTTGTGCGCCTTACCGCCAGTACAGAGTTTGCGGCATGGGCCCGCCATCGTCGGGTGGTATTTTGGTGGCGCAGGTTTTGGGTATGCTCTCGCATTTCGATTTGCCCTCGATGAAGCCTTTTTCAGCAGAAGCCGTGCATCTATTGATCGAAGCTAGTCGGTTGGCATTTGCGGACCGCGCGCTTTACGTTGGGGACAGTGATTTTGTGCCGGTTCCGGTCAGGGGTCTCGTTGATCGAGCATATTTGCGTCAGCGCGCGTCATTGATCGATCCCGCGAAGCGAATTGAAAACGTGACGCCAGGTCGTGCTGGGCAGCATGCCTGGGACTGGGCACCTGATCTTGATACTGAAAAAGGTGTGTCGACAACGCACTTTTCGATCCGGGATCGCTACGGCAATATGGTTTCGATGACGGCGAGTATCGAGCGTCCCTATGGCGCAAAGATCATGTCACAGGGGTTCTTGCTCAACAACGAACTCACCGACTTCTCGTTCAGACCGACAGACAAAGGGCGTCATGTCGCCAATGCGGTTTTCGCGGGCAAACGGCCACGCAGCACCATGTCGCCCACCATCGTGCTCGACAATAATGGCGCTGTTGTATTGGCTATCGGCTCACCCGGTGGATCGCGGATCGCTGGCTACTCGATCAAGGCCATTCTGGGTGTTTTGGATTGGAATATGCATGTCGCTGACGCCATCGCCGCACCGAATATTGTCAGCCGTGGCGGTCCGGTGGATTTAGAGGCCAACACCGCTGCTGTTGATCTTAAACCTGCACTGGAAGCATTGGGTCATGAAGTTCGCATTGTCGGCATGAACAGTGGCTTGCACGGCATTCTTGTTACACCTGATGGCTTAGTTGGGGGCGCCGACCCTCGCCGCGAGGGGGTTGTCCTTGGGGACTAAGCCACATTTGCAGCCTCTTGTTGTAGGGATTTGAAAACTGGTGCCCGTTTCGTCTGTCCTGAGCAGTTCCACTTTCCCACCATGTGCTGAAACAACATCACGGACGATCACCAAGCCCAGACCAGTGCCACCTTTGCGGCTTGATCCTGCAAAAGGTTTGAACAAGTTCTCTTTGGATTTTTGTGGCAGCCCAGGCCCATTGTCGGCAATCGTCAGGTGGCTGTGCGACTCATCCCGTTTTAGACTGATATTCAGTTTCGTCGCGCCTGCCTGAATGGCATTGGCGCATAGATTGTGCACGGCGCGGTTCATCTGACGACGATCAGCCCAAAATTCAATGTTCTGATCCACGTCGATGTTCCACTCTATCTTTTCTTCGGCGTTGGCGGGTTCCAATTCCATCCGCACTTCATCAATCAAGCCAAAGACTTCGAATCGCGCATGACGAATGGTCAACGAGTCATCAGACGCATAATTCAATGTCTGGCTACAAAGCTCGATGGCGCGATCAATGGCGCGCATCAATCGGGGAGTAACCTTTTTAACTTCTGGGTCTTCGATCAATTTCAACCGATCCGACACCAGCACCGCTGTTGCCAATGTGTTGCGAAGATCATGATTGATCTTCGCCATACCATCACCCAGCGCGGCGAGCCGACCTTTCTGACGCAACGACGCCTGCACATCTTTTTGCAATTGATGAAGTTCACAACTCGCAACGCCAATTTCGTCACCTCTTGCACTCGGTGGGGCGACGCGGCCCGTATCTTCGGGGTTTTCCCTGAAACTGATCATGTCGCGTGTCATGCGTCGGATGGGGCGCACAATTAGCCACTGCAATGATAAATAGACCAACGTCGCGGTGAATAAGGAAATTACGATCGAAAGATTGAGAATACGAACTGAGAAATCGAGCAGTGAGTCGCGTAAAATCTGTTCATCGAATAGCACCTCTACAACCACATCAGGCGCTCGTGGCGGCATCCCAATGGTCCGAATGACCCGATTTTCGGTCTGCATCAAGGTATCAAACGCACCCATAATCCAGCCCCAAAAGCTTCCTTCGCGAATATCCACCGTCAGATTGACCTCGGGTGGCATGTCACCACCCAGCATCAGGCTTTTTCGTTCTGGTGTTTGAACGATGATGGCACGTGCTTCCGCTTGATTGAGCAGTTTCATTTCAAGCGATGCGTTGGCCTCGGCATTTGGAAGATTACCCAATGCCAACATCGATAGGTACGCACGGTCGATATAGTCTAACATGAAGTCTTTGCGATAACGCGCAGCTGACGGCGTCCAGATCAAGACTTCTGCCAGCATGACAAAGACAATGGTCAACACCAGCAAACGTGCAGAAAGATTGTTGTACCAAGCGACCCGTTTGGCGATGTCGACTTTCGGTGGAGTGCTCTGTTGATCGGCCATGCGCTAACTTTCAGGGGTCAGCCAAATTTGCTGAGGAACCGCACAATCTTACGCGTTTTTTCGCTAAACAGCGATGGTGTGTAGTAACTGCCCGCTGCCCGCTTGTTGACTTCGGCCAAAGTGGGATATGGGGCGATCATCGTGGCGACCCCGCCAATTTTGATCTTTTGTGACATGGCTAGAACCCATGTCTGGATCAATTCACCCGCATGCGGCCCGACGATCCCCGCACCCAAGATGACGCCTTTTTTTGTGGTGACGACTTTGACCAAGCCCTCGGTCTCGCCCTCGGCTTGTGCGCGGTCATTCTCGTGGAACGGCCAACGCAGCACGCGAATATCGTCGCCATACTTTTTTTTGGCCTGGATGTCCGTCAATCCGACCTGGGCAAGCTCGGGCGCGGTGTAGGTGACCCAAGGCACTGTCGAATGGTCGGCTTTGGCGGGCAATCTGAACAAGGCGTTCTTGATCACCACCCCGGCGTGATAGCCGGCAACATGCGTAAACTGAAGGCCGCCAGCCACATCACCGATGGCGAAAATTTTCTTGTTCGACGTCCGCAGGCGGTTATCAACCTCGATCCCACGTGGTGAGTACTTCACACCTGCGGCTTCAAGGTTCAGAACATCGACATTTGCACGACGCCCTGTGGCGACGAGCAAGTGCGAACCAGAGATCTTCTCTTCGCCACCGTCCGCCTCCAGGATTGCGGCTATGCCGTCGCCGTCTTTCTCCAAGCGAGAAATATTGACGCCTTCGCGGATATTCAGGCCGTCTTTTTCCAATTGATTGCGTGCGATCTCGACCAATTCCTGATCATCTTTGGGCATGATCTTGGCGACTTCGAGAACGGTCACCTCGCACCCCAAATGTCGATGTGCTTGCGCCATTTCAATGCCGATGGGGCCGCCACCGATCACAATGAGATGGGTTGGCAGTTCGTCAGCATAAAAAATAGTCTCATTGGTGTAATAAAAAATGTCCGAGAGCCCGGGAATAGGGGGAACGAATGCGGATGAACCCGTTGAGATCACGAAACGGCGTGCTTCAATCCGCGTATCACCCGCTTCGACGGTTTTTTCGTCAATAAACCGTCCGGCTTCTTCGATGACATTGACGCCGAGGCCAGTGAAACGTTCGACAGAATCATTGGGCGCAATCGCACCAATGGCGCCATGGACGTGTTTAAAGACACCGCTGGCATCAATTTTTGGCTCTCCAGCGGTGACGCCAAATTTTCCAGCACCGCGGATAGCCTGCGCGGCATGACCTGCCGCTAAAAGTGCCTTGGATGGGACACAGCCATAGTTCAAGCAATCACCGCCCATTTTACCTTTTTCGAGGAGAACGGTTTTTGCGCCCATCTGCGCTGCACCGGCTGAAACTAAAAGTCCGCCAGAGCCGCCACCGATGACACAAATATCGGCCTTAATGGTTTCTGTCATTATTTGTTATCCATTCTCGCTAGAAGCTTTTTTGCGTTTCATGCGTTTGTAAATCACAGGGATCATCGATAACGCGGCAAGCCCAAGTATCGGACCCAGAACCTGTGGCTGTAGAATAATGCCCAGATCAGGCGTGCCACCTTGGGCAAACACGGCATCGAGCCCGTTGCCCACGCTGGCATAAACCAACGACCCCGGCATAATTCCAAAGAATGTGCCGATGATGTATGTCTGAATCCTCACACCGACGAACGCGGGAACCAAGTTGACCAGCCAAAACGGGAACAGCGGCACCAGACGCAGCACGAACATGTAGCTAAGGGCATTTTCGTTAAATCCATCTTCCATTTTGGAAATCGCCTTGCCTGCTTTTTCCTTGAAAAAATCGGCCAAGGCATAGCGGGCGATCAAGAAAATGGCAGTCGCCCCCAAGGTGGCACCAATCACCACGTATAAGCCGCCGACCCAGGTCCCAAAAATGAACCCTCCAGCTAGGGTCGCCCAAACTGCGCCTGGAAGTGAGAGCGCGACCATAATGCAATAGACTAACATAAAAATGATGGCTGCTAGAGCAGTGTTCTCGGCGGTCCACGTCTTTAAGAAGTCGCGATTATCCTTGAGTGCTTCAAACGACAAGAAGCGATCCAAATCAAAAATAAAGAATGCGGCGATACCAGCGCCGACCACGGCGAGTGGCAGCAAGCGCATAACTAGCGGCTTTGGCTTCTTTTGTGACGTCGTTTCCGGTTGGCCCGATTGTTCATTCATAACTGTGCTGACCCCCGTCATGATCTATACCTCACCTCGTCAAAGGTTGCTAGCGACGCCCCTAGAATCTGGGGGTATCGAACTAATTGAAGGGCATTCTGCTGAATTTCGAATTTTGCTCAACAAACGTTCTGCTGACAGTGCCTCAAGTTCCTGTGAGGCACAATTGAGCAAAGGTGCGATATTTCGTGCTGAACCCGTTGACTAGCGCCTGAACACCTCGTATATACCCCCACGATTTCTTAAGGAGACGTCTCGTGAAACGCACGTATCAACCAAGCAAACTCGTTCGTAAGCGCCGCCACGGCTTTCGTCAGCGCATGGCGTCGGTTGGCGGACGTCGGGTGCTCGCTAATCGTCGCACCAAAGGCCGTAAAAGCCTGTCCGCTTAAGCTAAAGCGGTCGTTTTAGCGTCCGCATGCCAAGCTTTTCAGAACATTCCGCCATATCGCGCCTGAAACAACGGCGCGATTTTTTGGCATGTGCATCTGCTGGGCGGAAATGGGCCACGCCGGGCATGGTTGTCCAGGTGCGCGAAAGACCTGGCCAGCAACCATCTGATGCACTAATTCGTGTCGGCTTTACCACAAGCAAAAAAGTGGGCAATGCGGTGGTCAGAAACCGAGTTAGACGCCGTTTAAGAGCGCTTGCGGATCAAATTATTCCCGGAAATACCAAACCTGGGGTCGATATCGTATTGATTGGACGGGCTTCTACTGCGAAAAGATCATTCGACGCGCTTGAGCGTGATTTGAAAAAGTGTTTACACAAGCTGGATGCCCTGGTGGCACCCCAAATTGAGAGCAAGAAACATGCTGGATAAATGGATAGCATTTCCAATGCGCGCACTGATCGCAGTGTATCGCTATGGCGTGTCCCCGTTTATCGCAGGATCCTGTCGGTACCACCCCAGCTGCTCTGCTTATGCAGAAGAGGCTTTGAATACTCATGGGGCATTCCGTGGCGGTTGGATCGCTTTGAAGCGCATGGCCCGATGCCACCCGTGGGGCCGCCATGGCTATGACCCAGTTCCGGAACTCGAAACCAATTCCGCCAACGACCCTGCTTTATCATCACATCTTTCATCCCTGGCGACAGCCAATGCCGATAGCCGGAAAGGGAGCCGGTAAATCATATGATCGATAATAAGAACGTCATTCTGGCCATTGTCCTCTCGGTCATCATCCTGTTTGGGTTTGAAGTCCTGTTTAAACAGGATGTGCCGCCGCCGCCCCAAAACGCGCAAGTCGATGGGACTGTGCAGCCGCAGACCGGCGCCACACCAATAGCACCTGCTACGCCGGGTGCGCCGACTGGCCAAACGCCATCGATCCCAGGCAGTGCGCCGTTGGCAACAGCAGAAGACGTGGTTCAACAGAGCCGCGAAGCTGCGCTTAACGCCGTGCCGCGTATCACGATTGATGCGCCAGAATTACATGGGTCTATCTCTCTCAAAGGCGGCCTGATCGACGATCTTACGTTGCCGAATTATCGCCAGACTATTGATCCAGACAGTGGCGAAATCGTTTTCTTGCAAGCACGCGGTTCGTTGAACGCATTCTTTGTTGGTTATGGCTGGTCCGGCGGTGACGGACAGGCCATGCCTGGGCTGGATTCGGAATGGACGGCGGATAGCAATCGTCTGGCGCTGGGCAGTCCTGTGACGCTTTCGTGGGATAATGGCAATGGCCTGATTTTTAAGCGGAAGATCTCCATCGATGAACACTACATGTTCACGATTGAGCAATCGGTCGAAAACTCCACTTCGACGCCGCTCACGCTATTTCCTTATGGTTTGGTGTCCAGATACGGCACCCCGCAAACGACGGACTTCTATATCCTGCACGAAGGCCTATTGGGTGTGATTGATGGCCAACTGCAAGAAATCGATTATGACGATATCCAAGAAGAGCCAGCTGGGATATCTGCGCCGACCACAGGCGGCTGGATCGGCATTACCGATAAATATTGGCTAGCGACGCTGATCCCCAATCAGCAAGACCAAGTTCAAACGCGCTTTTTGCATCGCAAAGAGGGTGTGATTGATGTTTATCAAACGGATTATCTGGGTGCTCCCGTTATCGTGCCCGCAAACGGTTCCGCATCGACAGAGAGCCACTTGTTCGCAGGGGCCAAGGAAGTTACGCTTTTAGATGACTACGCCGAGAACTTAGGCATCATCAATTTTGATTTGGCGATCGATTTTGGCTGGTTCTACTTCTTAACAAAGCCAATCTTCTTGGCATTGCTGTGGATCAACGGCTTGGTTGGCAACTTGGGCGTTTCGATCCTGCTGCTGACAGTGGCGATCAAAATCGCTTTCTTCCCGCTGGCCAACAAATCTTATGTGGCGATGAGTAAGATGAAGAAGCTGCAACCGGATATGGTGAAGCTTCGGGAACGCTACGGCGAAGACAAAGTTAAACTAAACCAAGAAATGATGGGCCTGTACAAGCGCGAGAGGGTGAACCCGGCGTCTGGGTGTTTGCCGATTTTGGTGCAAATTCCGGTGTTCTTCGCCCTCTATAAAGTGTTGTTCGTGACCATCGAAATGCGCCACGCGCCGTTCTTTGGCTGGATTCAAGATTTGTCCGCGCCTGACCCGACCAGCATGTTCAATCTGTTCGGCTTAATCCCATGGACGCCGCCAGAATTCATGATGATTGGCATTTGGCCGCTTCTGATGGGCGCGTCGATGTACCTGCAGCAGAAACTGAACCCTCAACCCGCTGACCCAATTCAGGCCAAAATCTTCTTGTTTATGCCGTTGTTCTTTACATTCTTGTTGGCGCAATTCCCAGCAGGATTGGTGATCTATTGGGCTTGGAACAACACACTGTCGATCTTGCAGCAGTGGGTGATCATGCGAGGTATGGGGATTTCGGGCAAAGACGCGCTCAAGTAGCTGTATACTCGGGATGGAATCACCAATGATCACACCCGAGTGCGATGATGCGCAACTGACGCGCGGTCATAAGCTGTTCGCAGGCACGTCTGAGTTTATGCTTGGCGTCAAAGAGATGTCGCAGATTCCGTCATCTGATTTGCCCGAAGTGGCGTTCGCCGGTCGTTCCAACGTTGGTAAATCGAGCCTGCTTAATGCCCTGACGGGGCGAAAGCGGTTGGCGCGGACCTCGAACACGCCGGGGCGCACACGAGAAATCAATTTCTTTTTAATCAACAAACAAATGACCTTGGCTGACTTGCCGGGCTATGGATATGCACGTGTTTCGAAAAAAGAAGTCGCTGGTTGGACACGATTGATCGAACAGTATTTGGCTGGGCGCGCCGAGCTTCGTCGATGTTGTTTGCTGATCGATGCTCGTCATGGTCTGAAAGAGTCAGATCGAACGGCGATGAAATTAATGGATCAAGCTGCACAGAATTATCAAATCGTGCTGACCAAGTGCGACAAGGTTAAACCCGGGCCGCTAGAAAAGTTGATTGGCAAGACAAGCGAAGAGCTTGCAAAGCACGGGGCGGCGCATCCAGTGATTATGAAAACCAGTTCGTTCAAAGTCTTTGGGATGGCTGAATTGCGCGCCGAATTGGCGGGGCTTGTCGCCTGACCGTATCGGGTTGTATCAATACGCTCGCGTTTCACCCATTGATCAGATAATTTTCCGCCCATTACGGGCATGACTGGCACTAATATGACTGATACAAAAACAGATACCAACGCTGACTACTTTGCCAAGGCAGAGGTGCTTTCCGAAGCGCTACCCTATATGCGGCGCTTTACAGGCCGCACGGTGGTCGTGAAGTTCGGTGGTCACGCCATGGGTGATCCGAAACTATTCGATTTGTTTGCGCGCGATATGGTTTTGCTGCGGCAGGTCGGTATTCGCCCCATTGTGGTTCACGGGGGCGGTCCGCAAATCGGTGCGATGTTGGAAAAGTTAGGGATCAAATCCGAATTCGTTGATGGCTTGCGGGTGACTGATCAGGCAACCATTGATGTTGTGGAAATGGTTTTGTCGGGGTCGATCAACAAACAGATCGTCTCGGCTATCAATGCGGCAGGCGGCACGGGCATCGGTATTTCCGGCAAGGATGGCGGTCTGATCCGTGCAGAACGCTTGAAGCGGACAACACGTGACCCTGATAGCAATATCGAACGTATCGTTGATCTGGGACTGGTGGGTGAGCCCAAAGTAATCTCACCGCACGTCCTGGAAGCCTTTGAAGACAGCGATGTCATTCCGGTCATTGCGCCGATTGGTACAGGGCCCGACGGCGAAACGCTGAACATCAATGCCGATACGGCAGCGGGGGCGATCGCGGCGGCGACGCGGGCATCTCGGCTATACATGCTGACCGACGTTGCGGGTGTTCTGGGCGAAGATGGCAAATTAATATCAGACCTGACGTTGTTCGAGGCGCAGTCGATCATCGAAACAGGCGTGATCACTGGCGGCATGATCCCGAAGATTGAAACTTGTATTGATGCGATTCAAAGCGGTGTCGATGGGGCGGCTATTGTTGATGGTCAGGTCGCGCATACGGTGTTGGTCGAACTATTCACGGCTGGCGGTGCCGGAACACTCATTACACGCAACTAGCGTCTAATCTGTTGATCTAAAAAAGTTTTTCGCGAGACACTTCAAGTCACAAGAATAAAGCTGAATTATGCGTCTATAGGCCCTGCATAAATTCTAACTGCCACTCCAAATCATCGTCGGACAACACATAAATGCCATTCTCTGATCGAATGATATCGGATTCTTTTATGTTTGCCAGTTTGCGCTGAACCATTTCTGCGTTCTTTGCCGAAAGTCCGTCTTTCCAGGCCAGCGCGACGCACCCTTTGGGGCTCTTCATGTCGCAGGACTTGAGCACGGATTTGAGCGGGAAATCGATCATGACGGCGATCATGGCTTGGGCCAGACGCTTGTTACCGTCTTTGATCGTCTTTATCACGGTTTCCTCATCAATTTCGCCCTTCGCCCACATTTTTGTGGCTTGATCAAAAATCTCATCGTCATCGACATTCACACCACGAGCGATGTCTGCTTTCTTCTTATTGTCGGACTCGTCCCCCTTGACTGCTCGCGCATCCCCCAAACGTTTGTGTACAACCTCGCGGACAGAGGCGACGATGTCTGGCGAAAGATCAGCGCGTTCGACCATTTTGTTCAATATATCCTCGGCGACAAAGCGAGCGATTTTTACAGCGGCGCCCGTTGGCAAGCGTGGTCGCATCGCCAGCGGTTCGTGCCAAATATCAACATCAATGGCGCGGTCGATGACTTTGTCCAACGTCTGTTCGCGGATCATCGCGCTGTGATTGCCAAGGAGTAAACCAATGGCACTGTCGTCATCCGATTGAATAATCGCATCACTGACATCCTCGGTCACTTCAGCACGCTCGGAAATAGCGGCCACCGCCCCATCCGAGGGCTTGGCCACAATGATATCGAGCAAATCCTGATCTGTTAGGACAGGAGAAAACCGAAGCACGGGCGTCGCGACTGCCGCTTCAACATCCCAAGCTAACCTGCGGATAACATCGGGTGGCGCGTCAGCCACTTCTTTTAAGGCGTCAGACAACACTTCGCGCACATTCACAGCTTGGTCCTTGGCCAGCATTGAAAGAGTGTCGTAGGTCAGTTTTCTAAGTTTGTCCTGTTTGTCCGCATTCAAACCGGGTGCGAGGCGTGCAACCTTTCCAGCAAGTGATTCGCGGACTTTTGTATCGGTATCGGATACCAACAGCATATCTGCTTGGCGTGGCGTTGCCGTATTCGCGGCCACATTTTGGCGAACTTTTGGAGATGGGTCTTCTGCCAGAAAATACAGGAGCTCAGGTGCCACATCGCGACGGGCAGCCAATTCCATGCGCACGTCTTCTTCACTGTCTTTGGCCAGTGATTTCGCTTCGTCATAGGAAATTGCGGCTTTGTTCGATTTACCTTTAGTCGATCTTTTTCTGAAAAATCTTGAGAGCATTTAGATTGCTTCCTTACGTGAACGCAGGGAATATTTTATTTGCCCCGTTCAACCATACTGGCGAAAAATTCTAGATGCCAATCAATATCGTCGTCGCTCATCGGAAAAGAACCATCCGCATTTGGTTCAATCACTTCCGACGAGGCAATACGGCCCATTTTTTGTTGAGCCAAGACCAGCATATCGCCTGGCAATCTTGCTTTCCCGAACAGTGCCACGATTCCCTGAGGGATTTTCTCCAAAAAAATCTTCCTGGCCACGGCAACATCGACCTGGCCCAAAACGATGAGTGACGCATACACAAATGTTTGGTCACCTGCCTGAAGCGCTTTTTTGGTCACGCCTTCACCCAGTTTGTTGTTCTCGTGTAACCGCTGGACGGTATCAAGTGGCGGTTCGACTTTCAGAAAATCAAATCCTGCAGACAGCGTTTTATTGGGATCTAATTCTTCTTTTTCGCCGCCAAAACGCTGGCGAACGATGTCTGAGACAACAGTCAACGAAGCACCATCCAGGTCATCGCGTTCGCGCAATTTATCAAGCAGGCTTTCTGCTAAGAAACCCGCCATGCGTTCTGCAGCACCGTCGGGCAGATGCGGACGGGTTACCAACGGGGCCTGCCATAAATCTATGGATGCCGAGCGATCAATAAGTTCGTCCAAGGCTTCTTCACGGATTTGTGCGGAATTATTACCCAGAAGATCACCAATCCCTTCGATATCGTCCGTTGCGATAATGGCATCTGCCAAACTTTCGGATACGCCATCGCGGCGGGCGATGGCACCAACACCACCTGTGGCTGGGCCTTGTTCAATAATCTCGAGAAGGTCTGCATCCGTAAGAACGGGCGAAAATTCAAGGACAGGACCCGAGACTTCGAGTTCCAAGTCATTCGCCAACAACTTGATGATATCGGACGGGGCATCGACGACATCTTTCAAAGCATCAGACAGAACTGCGCGGACCATCGTGATTTGGTCTTGGGCAAGGGTCTGTAATGCTTCTTGGGTCTGTGCGCGCAACTTATCGGATTCTTCGGCACTCAAATTAGGTGCCACTTTAGCAATATTCGCAGCTAACCCGCCGCGAACATCGGCATCAGAATCTTTGGCCAGTTTTATATAAGTTTGTTTTGGGACGGCCGTGTTCGTCGCGACGGCTCGGCGCACGTCTACGCTTTGATCGTCGGAGAGAAAATATAAGATCTCAGGCGGCACATCATCTCGCTCGGCCAGAGCCGCGCGCACGCTGGCATCATCGGTTTTCGCCATTTCGCGTGCTTGCTCATAGGATAACGGGGTCGGTTGGTTTTGATCGCTCATGCCACCCAATATCCTGAGAGAATAAATTTCGTATACGTATCGTCATTTTAATAACTATCGATCAATCTTGGTTTTCCGGCGATGACCCTGGCGGAGGGGCCATCTCAAACCCGCCCTTGCTGCGTTTCTTTACAGAATACATCGCTGCGTCAGATCGAGCCAAAAGCTGATCCAGCTGTTCGCCAGTCCTAGGATCAAAAAAGGCAACGCCGACAGATATGCCCAGTGGGTGATCATCATCGCCAGACATCGAAACCATTGATTTACTGGTCTCGATCAATTGACCGGCGCGTTTCTCGCTTGTTTGTTCATCAATACCATCGAGCCACATCGCGAACTCGTCGCCCCCCAATCGTGCGACCAAATCGCCAGGCCGAGAAAAATTCAGCAACATATCGCGCAGATATAAAATCGCATCGTCGCCCGCTTGGTGCCCGTGAACATCGTTGACGCGTTTGAAGTTATCCATATCGACGTAGAACATGGCGGCTGTTTGTCCGCTCCGTTCTAGACGCGAGACACGCCTGGGCAATTCTTCTTCGTAAAATGCGCGACGATTCAATAAACCCGTCATGCCATCGGTGCGCGAGAGTTTCAGAATACGCTCGTGATTAGAAATTTGCTCGTTAGCGATTCCAAGTTGGTTGGCCACATCGGTAAGCATTAATTGATGATCGCTGTCCCAAGCACCTTTTTCCTTGGGCTTCCACATCGCCAAAGCACCATTCAAGCCACTGCGATATTGTGTGGCGGCGACCAGGGCCGACCAATTTTCCAACTCGACGCTGATCACGGCGCCGGGTTTCAAATCCTTGATCGATTCCCCGATCCGGACGACCCCGTCTACATTGCCGAACTCGGCAGCGACGGCATATGTTTTGTGAGTTTCGTCTTCGCGGTAAATGCGTGACCCGGCCGCACCCAGCGCGCGCGCCGTCGCCGTAGCCGCCGCCATCAACATGTCATGAGGTTAAATCTCGTCGCGGATTTGACTGACAATGTAATTCAGTAACTGTTCACGGTGTCGCGCACGTGCGAGTGCTGCTTCGCTCTCGCGCTCTTCAGTGACATCGCGGCAAACCCCGCGACATCCGATCCAGGTCTCAGTCTCATCATCGTTTTTGACGAGTGGCAGCGCCGATACGACCATGCACGCGGTGGACCGGTCTTTGTTGGTAAGCCATATCTCGATGTTGTCGAGTTTGCGATTCGTTGTGAATGGAAATGGGGTCAATTCGTCCGGATCAATGACGAAGTCGCGGGCCTTTTTGCCGATCAATTCATCGGGCTTATATCCCAAGGCCCCCTGCGGAGAGACAAAAATAAACTGACCCTCTGAATCGACTTCCCATGAAAAGTCATTCGATATCTCAACCAGGTCTTTGTAACGCTGACGTTATTCGACGAGTGTTGAACGAAGGTTCCGCTCCATCGTCAGGTCGCGCGCGATCACCATTGTTTTCTCGACGCTGCCATCAGGCGCCAACAAAGGCGTAGCGGTGACATCTAAGACCATGTCTCCGCGACTGGTTGCGATCGTGATCGTCGCACTTGCGATTATGGCATTTGATGATGCGCTGGCAATCAACGCCTCAATGTCGGCGACGGCACCTCCGGACAATGCTTTTTCTAGCCCCGCACCTTTCGCGTTCGCCACGATCGGTTTGCCCGTTGCATCGACTAAAATTGCTGAACCAGGGTATCCTGCGATGAGCTTGACATCATCCGCACTTGCAGTGTGAGATGAAGATTGCGCTGGTTTTTCGTCCGCCATAAGACTGCATGATCCTTTGAAAACTTTCGCCTACTCTAAAATATCGAAAAGGATGGGCCAACCCGTGATTCTTTAAGGGTTTTCCCTATGTTTTCGACCATTGGGCTTGCTATCACCCAGACTCGCCTTTTAATTAAGCTTATGGCATCAAATGAAAACAAATCCGCACCCATCCGCGAGAACGCCGAAGACCTGAAATCGGCAGAAGTATGGGTTTTCGATCTCGATAATACGCTTTATCCGGCAGCTTCGAATTTGTTCGATCAGGTCGATTGGAACATGACGGATTATGTCGCGGCGTTGTTAAACGTGGACCGAGTAGAAGCGCGGCGGCTTCAAAAGGATTATTTTCGTTCCTTTGGCACGACGATGAAGGGTCTGATGAACGTTCATGATGTAGATCCCCATGAATTTATGGCTTATGTGCATGATATCGATTTGTCACCGATCTCTGCCGACAACGTCTTGAACCAAGCTATTGAGAGTTTGCCGGGTCGGAAAGTCATATACACCAACGGTTCTACGCCACATGCGGACAACATCACCAAACACTTGGGGATCGATCATCTATTCGAAGGATGTTTTGATATCGTAGATGCCGGGTTTGAGCCGAAACCAAATTTAGATAGTTATAAAACGTTTTGTAGCCGTTTTGATATCGACCCAACCCGCGCTGTGATGGTTGAAGACATGGCCAAGAATTTAGCACCCGCTGCTGAGCTTGGCATGACCACGGTATGGGTCGACACGGGTGTCGCTTGGTCCCAAGAAAGCGCGGAGCACGGACATGTGCATCATCGAACGGATGACTTATCCGCTTGGTTGAACGGTGTGATCTCAAACTAGACCGATTTTAGTGCTGCGCCGATATAAGCCGTCGCCGCTGCTATACCGCCCCTGGAATTATCATCCAGGTATCCGAGCGCATCTAATCCCGCTTCGAGCGCGCCCAACGTGCCCAGAATCATCGGTGCGTTGACGTGCCCCATGTGACCGACTCGGAAAGCCTTGCCGCCAAGGTCGCCAATCCCCAGCCCCAACGTGACGCCCATGTGTTCGATACAGATCGTGCGGATCTTGTCCGGGTCGATATGTTCGGCTGTTCGAATAACGGTCACCGATGGCGCGCGTTCCGTTGATTCTGAAATGTTGTAGTCAAATGCACCGCTTGTGCGCCATACATCAACGGCGGCATGAACAGCACCTGCCAAAATACGATGACGTTCGATGACCGCATCCAGGCCCTCTTCAAAAATCATATCGAATGCTTGGCGCATGCCGAAAAGCATATGCACGGGTGGCGTACCACAGTATTTGCGGTAATGCTCCTCTTCTTCGCGCGTTGCCCAATCCCAATAAGACGTGCGCAAACCCGCATTGGCATGGGCTGCTTTGGCTTTGTCATTGGCAGCAATGTAACTGAGCCCAGGCGGCATCATCAGGCCCTTTTGTGAGCCACCGACGGCAACGTCGATGCCCCAGGCATCCATCTCGAACGGCATACAGGCCAATGATGCGATGGTATCGACCATCAGCAGCGCATCGTGCCCTGCAGCGTCCATGGCGGAACGTACGGCTTGGATGTCGTTGACGCAGCCGCTGGCCGTATCGACTTGGACCATCAAGACGGCTTTGATTTTGCCTTCGACATCACCGCGCAGATGTTCTTCGACCTTTGCGGGATCAACAGCCGTGGTCCAACCATTTGGAATTGATTCGATGTTTAATCCCATGCTGCGGCCCATTTCGCCCCAGCCGACGGCAAACCGACCACTTTCCAAAACTAAGATGGTGTCGCCAGCGCTCAGAACATTGGACAGTGCTGCTTCCCATGCGCCGTGACCGTTGGCGATGTAGATGTATGTGTGCCCGTCGGTTTTGAAGATTTTCTTCAAATCTTCCAGGCTGCTCATAGTGATTCCCAAAAGCTCGCCACCGTGGACGCCGCCATAAATATCAATCGCGGGACGATGCATGGCTTGAAGAACTTCGTCCGGCACATTTGTGGGGCCAGGAATACTGAGAAACTGCCGCCCGCTACGGAGGGTCATAATCGCGCACCTTTGCTGAGTTTCGACCGAGGATAGCCGATAATTAATCCTTTCCGACGTGCGCCAATTTGTCCAGCGCAGAAGCGTATCAGTAGCAATTGCCAGAAGGTGATCTCGCGTTAAAGTATGCGGGGGAGGCGTTTATGGAATTTGACTATGTGATTGTCGGTGGTGGGTCCGCCGGTTGTGTTTTGGCCAATCGGTTAAGTGCAGATCCGAAAAACCGCGTATGCCTTCTGGAGGCCGGCGGCGAAGATCGGAACCCTTGGATACACCTGCCCGTTGGGTACGTGAAGACAATGGTCAATCCGGCGGTCAATTGGCTGTTCGAAACGTCGCCCGAAAAAACATCTGGGAACCGGCCAATACCGGTACCCCGCGGCAAAGTGCTGGGTGGCTCTAGCGCTATCAATGGGATGCTGTATGTGCGCGGTCAGGCGCGCGATTACGACACCTGGGCACAGATGGGATGTCGGGGTTGGTCATACGATGACATTCTGCCGTACTTCAAAAAGTCTGAGGGACGGGCCGAGGGGGGAGATGATTATCACGGTGCTGATGGCCCATTGCACGTTGCGATGCCGACGAACACTTACGAGGTTCTAGACAAGGTTATCGAAGGCGGCGGTGCCCTCGGGTATCCGATGCACAACGATTACAACGGTGCGAAACAAGAGGGCTTTTCGTATTATCAACTGACCCAAAAGAATGGCCGACGGTTCAGTGCGAAAAGCGCTTATATCAATCCGATCAGAAAAACCCGTCAGAACCTAACTATTGAGACGGGGGCGTTCGCACAACGTGTGATTATTGAGGACGGCAAGGCCACGGGCGTTGTGATTCGTCAATCAGGGGTGGAACGAACAATCACTGCCAATCATGAAGTCATCCTGTCTGCTGGTGCTGTGCAGTCGCCGCAGTTGCTGGAATTGTCTGGCATAGGGCAGGGTGGCCGACTTCAAGCGTTGGGCATTGACGTCGTGCGCGATCTGCCGGGTGTGGGAGAGAACCTCCAAGATCATTACATCTCTCGATTAACTTATGAGCTCAAAGGCTTGGATAGCTTGAATGAACTGACCAAGGGGCTCCGATTGGTAGGCGAGGTTCTGAAATATGGGCTGGCGCGCAAAGGGGCGCTGACCATGCCGGCAGGGATTGTCGGGGGGTTCGTTAAAAGTCATGCTGACCTGGATGAGCCTGATATCCAGTTTCACATTGCCCATGCGACGTTCAAAAATCCCCACAAACGGATATTTGACGATTTTCCTGGGATCACACTCGGCCCATGCCAGTTGCGACCAGAAAGCCGAGGCTCTATCCATGCCAAGTCACCGTATATGGATGACGCACCAGATATTTCACCAAATTTCTTATCCGAAAAAACAGATTGCGATGTTCATGTGGCGGGACAGAAATTCGCTCGGGATTTGATGGCGACGGATGGTTTAGCCCCGCACGTGGTCCGAGAGATCACGCCAGGCCGGGACGTCACAACAGACGATGGCCTGCTAGAGCACGCACGTAATACTGGTGCGACGCTCTATCATCCAGTATCAACCTGTAAAATGGGGACGGACCCACAGGCGGTCGTTGACCCAGAATTGCGGGTCGTGGGTGTCGCCGGTCTGCGCGTCGTGGATGCGTCAATTATGCCGCGCCTGGTCAGTGGGAACACCAATGCGCCGACGATGATGATCGCGGAAAAGGCTGCGGATATGATCTTGGCGGCGCGCTAACTCGGAATATCTATACTGATAAATCTTTGATCAGGGTCGCGAGTTTTTCGGGCTTTGTAACGAATGGTGAATGGCCGGCGTCAAAATCAACGATGGGATTACACTCGGCGCGTGTCGCCATCATGCGCTGATGTTCGGGCGATATCGCACGGTCCTGGGAACAGATGATCGCGGCCTTGGGAACAGGCATTTGCCCGTTCAAATCAAATTTATGGCGAAACGGAATGGGCGATTGCAGCTGAACACGGTCTTCTGCAAATGCCAGCATACGAGCGTCCGCATCGTTATAAAACGCGTCAGCCAGTGTGCCTGTCTTTAATGATACGGCATCAATGCCTTTGACCTCGACACGGTCAACTTGGACATACGAAGCGGGGTCGGTTTTAACGACATCGCCGACACTTTCGCCATCGATAGGGATGTAAGCTGTGAGATAAATGATCTGCTTAACCTTGTCCGGGCGCGCAGTCGCCGCGGCGGTTGCGATGGCACCGCCCATGCTGTGTCCCACCAATGTGGCTTTTGATGGGGTCGCGTCCAATAACGCGACGATACAATCGACATAGTTGGGCATGGTTTGATCTGCGAGCCAGCCAGGGTCGCGTCCATGTCCAGGAAGGTCTGGCGTGGCGACGTGATGCCCATCGTTACCGAGAAGGTCAGCGATGGCGTCCCAACACCACCCGCCATGATAGGCCCCATGAATAAAAATAAACATTCTTGCACCCTAGCCCATGGATGAGAGATTGTCTTAAACAACAGAGTTCGTTTTTTAAGGAAGATCACTATGCATGCACATTGGTACTTCGACGTTATTTCACCTTTCGCGTATTTGCAGTCGCTCAGGCTGGGGGAAGTCACAGACCGTGCGGAGTTGTCCCTAAAGCCCGTTCTGTTTGCAGGTCTGTTAAATGCGCATGGTCAAAAAGGCCCCGCTGAGACTCCATCAAAGAAATTGTTCACCTACAGGATGGTGACATATCTGGCACGGGCACGCGGGGTGCCTTTCACATTCCCGGATGCGCATCCGTTCAATCCTATTCGGGCACTCCGATTGTGTATCGCATTGGGTTCAACGCCTGATGTGGTCGCCAAAATTTTTCATGCAATCTGGGGGGAGGGGCATCTGCCCGACAATGACGCGGGTTGGCAGGCCATCCAGGCGGTCGTTGGCATCAACAATGGCGACGAGTTGATCGCCGATCCCGTTGTCAAAAAAGAGCTGATTGCCAACGGGGAACAGGCGTTGGCAGAGAACGTCTTTGGTGTGCCCACGTTCACAGCAGATGGAGAGGTTTTCTGGGGCGACGATGCGATAGATTTTTTCAGCGCATGGCTTGATGATCCCGATATCTTGAAGCGCCCAGAGATGGCAAAGCTCAACACCTTGCCATCGAGCGCCACACGAATTTAGGCGCAGGAAACGCCCGTTCCGCCAAGACCGCAATATCCCATGGGGTTCTTCGCCAAGTATTGCTGATGGTAATCCTCAGCGTAATAGAACTCTGGCGCATCCAGGATTTCGGTCGTAATCGACGGGTAACCCGCCTTCTTTAATTTCATGGCGAATTCTTTTTTGGTGGCTTCGGCACTTGCGCGCTGGTCGTCTGACGTGACGTAAATGCCGGATCTGTACTGTGTACCCACATCATTGCCTTGGCGCATGCCTTGGGTTGGGTTGTGGCCTTCCCAAAATGTCTTCAGCAATGTGCGAAAGGGGACAATCGCTGGATCATAAACAACTAACACAACCTCATTGTGACCGGTCCGGCCAGAACAGACTTCTTCATACGTTGGATTGGGTGAGATCCCAGCCGCATACCCCACGGCGGTCACGTACACGCCCGGCAATTTCCAGAACATGCGTTCCGCGCCCCAAAAGCAGCCCAGACCGAAAATCACGGTCTCAAGTCCCTCGGGGAAGGGGCCTTTGAGCGGGTGACCAATCACCGCGTGCTTCGCCGCGGTTGGAATGGCCTCTGGCCGACCAGGTAACGCCGTATCTGCAGTCGGCAAATCGGTAGGTTTCTTGAACAATCCAAACATCGCATGATCTCCTTAGGCTATGAGCATCATATGGGGATACATGGGGGAAGTACTAGTCATGACCGATTGGGATCACGGAATATTGACGTCGATCCCATTACGCGCGACGACTTGCCGAAGCGAGAAACTCGATTGAATGCGGGCCACACCCGGCAGACGCGACAACAGATCCTTATGCACCCGCTCGTAGTCCGCAGCATCTTTGACGATGACCCGCAGCACATAGTCAGCCTCGCCCGCCATCAAATAACACTCCATGACGTCTGGGCACGTCTCCACGGCCGCTTCAAAGGCATCAAGGAACTCGCCATTCTGACGGTCCAAAGTAATGGCGACGATGACGCTGGTTTTGCGTCCGAGGGCCCCGGCATTGATTAAGGCTGTGTAACCATGAATCACGCCGGAATCTTCGAGAATTTGCACGCGGCGAAGACAGGCAGAAGGCGAAAGCCCCACTTGAACTGCCAATGCTACATTGGACAATCGACCATCCTGTTGAAGCGCCGAGATAATGTTTCTATCGATCTTATCTAACATATTAGAATTAAATTCGAATCTTTCTGAAATTTAAAGATAAAAATTCAATTTAAATGTGTTTTTAGCATTCATTTGCAAGGACATGCGACCGACTTATCGAATAATCTGAGTTTACGGTCAGGAGGATCGGGTCTTTGCATGGGAGGAAATGCAATGCTTATCGGGGTTCCAAAGGAAGTTAAAAATAACGAATTTCGCGTTGGTCTGACGCCGACCAGTGTGCGCGAAGTTGTGGCGCATGGTCACGAAGTACTGGTTGAAAGCAATGCTGGTATCGGCATCGGTCGCTCAGATGATGACTACGCAGCGCAAGGTGCGACGATTATCGACACCGCCGAAGAAATTTTCGCGCGCGCAGATATGATTGTGAAGGTCAAAGAACCGCAAGCGGTTGAGCGCAAGATGCTGCGTCCAGGGCAAATCCTGTTCACGTATTTGCATCTGGCACCGGATCCAGAGCAAACCAAAGACTTGGTCGATAGTGGGGCCATTTGCATCGCCTACGAAACCGTAACGGATGCAAAAGGTCGGTTGCCGCTATTGGCACCCATGTCGCAAGTGGCGGGCCGGATGTCGATCCAGGCTGGCGCGCATTGTTTGGAACGTGCCCAAGGTGGTGAAGGTATTCTGATCGGTGGCGTGCCGGGTGTTGCGCCAGCAAAAGTCGCGGTGATCGGTGGCGGTGTCGTCGGCGAAAATGCCATTCAAATCGCCGTTGGTATGGGCGCAGATATTACGGTTTTGGATCGTAACTTGGATGTGCTGAACCATTTGGCAGACCGTTTTGGCCCCGTCCTGACAACGATCTATTCAACCCAAGCCGCGTTGGAAGCAACGGTGTTAGATGCAGACTTGGTGATCGGTGCCGTGTTGGTTAAAGGGGCCGCCGCACCAAAATTGGTCACCCGTGAATTGGTGGCAGGTATGAAGCCAGGATCGGTTCTGATCGATGTTGCGATTGACCAAGGGGGCTGCTTTGAAACATCCAAAGCCACCACGCATGCCGAGCCAACATATGTTGTTGATGATGTGGTTCACTATTGTGTCGCCAATATGCCGGGAGCCGTGCCGCGGACATCAACGCATGCACTGAACAACGCGACATTGCCGTACACACTTATGCTGGCGGATCGTGGCTATAGAGATGCCCTGTTATCGAGCGAGCATTTCTTGAATGGCCTGAACGTTATCGAGGGCAAAGTCACCGAAGAAGCGGTCGCTCATGATTTGGGCTACGAGTATGTACCTGCACGTGACGCGCTCTGATTTATTCAGCAACAGCGTTGTTTAAAAATTGAGGGTGCGGCGAAAGTCGCCCCTCTTTTTTATAGATCAGCCACCTTCAATCGGGGGAAATACGACAACCTGATCCCCGTCCGCGAGGATTTTTTTATCACGTTCCTCAAAGGGCACAGGGTTGCCGTTGACCATCGTCATATACGGCTCTCCCGCCAGCAGGCCGACCATCTTCATAGCATCGCCCAGCGTCCCGCCATCTTTGACCGGGATATCGCCGATGCCGTCTTTGCCGAGGCCTTTGGCTTCGGACGGGTCGATAGAGACCAACTGAAAACCGACGGTAATCATGCGCTTCCAAGACCAAGGCGAGTGATGGTTTGTGTTGTCACTTCGCCGTCGGGTGTCCAGCCACGTAGCTCGTAATATTCCGGCAACATCTTATCCAACTCAGCGACTTTGCCTTTGCCAGCACCCGATGGTGCGGGTTCTTCCATCACTCGTTTCGGCAGGGTGTCATCGGCTTTGGTAAACCCGGCGCCCGCATTAAACATACGCTCCAAATTCCAGATGCGCTCACCAGCTTCCATAAAACGATCTTTAGACCAACTGCCTGGCAAGGCCCCTGCGAGTTGGGCGACCAAGTCTTCGATTTCCCAGGCATTGCCTGCGAACAGGCACACGCCTGTTGAGTCCCATGCCGCATTGCGATCTTGCGACGTTTTGACGATCTCGGCTTTGCCCTCTGTCCGAACGTGCGCAAAATCATCTGCGAAAGGGCTTGCCCGCAAATGGCACGCGCCACGGTTCGACGTCGCATAGGCCAAGCCCATGCCTTGCATGGCGCGGGGATCGTAACCTGGGAATTCCTGACCCTTCACCGTCATCGACAATTCAGGATGGCCATACCTCTCGCAAAGGCGTTTCGCGCCAAGTCCGATGTCGACGCCAAAGCCCGTTGCTGTGCCGGTGACCTCTGCGGCCCAACACAGGGCTTCTGCAGAACCGAAATCGAGCGCCATACCGCCGGTTTGTTCTTTGGTCACGGCACCGATGTCATACAGTTCCATCGCTGCGGCAACACTGGCGCCAAATGAGATAGGGTCCATACCGTGTTCGTTACAAAGCGCACTGGCATAAGTTGCCGCATCGATATCATCGACACCGCACATTGGCCCGACCGCATAAATACTCTCGTATTCCAGTCCACCCATCGAGGTGTGATACTGCGGTTTGTCTTTAATCGAGAAATGGTTGGTATCCATCGTCGCGATCCGGCCGCAACCGATAGAGCACGCGAAGCATGCTTTGTTGGCTTGAACATTGGCGCGGCCATCGCTGCGGCGCGGCGCATGGGCGGCCTTCACATTAACTTTATCCGCACCATCGAACTGCACGGCGCGGCAGTTCAATGTCGGCAGTGAGCCGTATGAGTTGGTCACGTCGAGCATTGCATGCGTGCCAATGGTCGATAAGCGCTTCCGTGGGGCGCTGGGATCCAATTTTGCACGGGCGGCGGTATTCGCTTCCATAAATTCTTTGGGATTGGCGACGGTCGTTCCAACACTGCCATAAGCGGCAATCGCCTTTAGATTTTTCGAACCCATCACGGCACCGACACCGGAACGCCCGGCGGCGCGGTCACGGTCGTTCATGACACATGCAAAGCGACATAGGTTTTCGCCAGAAATACCGATGGATGCGATCTTGAGATTTGGGTTCTGGTGTTTGGCATGAATCCGATCTTCGGTTTCCCATACCGTCTCGCCCCAAATGAAATCCTTGGCGGGCAGCAGCTCTATCTTGTCGTTTTCAACCAACAAGTATACGGGCTCTGGCGACTTGCCTTCGAGGATGAGCATGTCCCATCCTGCCAGCTTTAAATAGGCACCGAATTGCCCACCCGAGTTTGAACATGCAATGGCGTTGGTCAGTGCACCCTTGGTGATAACGGAATAGCGCCCACCGGTGGATGCGCCGGTCGCCGTTAATGGGCCTGTCGCAAAAATTAGCTTGTTTTCGGGGGCGAGTGGGTCGACGCCGGGATCGACTTCTTCGGATAGGTATTTAGAGCCAAGGCCCCGCTGGCCAATGTAACTCTCCGCCCAATCCATGTTAAGGGGCTCGCGAATAATCTCGCCATTCGTCAGATTGACCCGTAATAACTTGCCTTGCCAGCCCATGAGGAATTCTCCGAATTTGTATGTTTGCGATAAGTCACAGGAGATCTCCTGCGCGCGCTACCTGCACTCTATCAATATTATATGTAGGGTTTAAAGAGATAGAAGACCGGAAAGCGTTCTAGGCACGATTCCCAGTCACGATTCATTGCTTAGTTTGCAGTTGATCCTGCATTAGGCACCATTGGGGCCTGAGTGATCCTGCGTCGTTGGATCAACATTAAGTCCATTGTCGATAGATGCTTGAATATGGGACGCGAGCCATCACGATAAAGTCGAACCATGCCGCGGTTTAAGTCTGCAAAAGAACGCCGTAAGTCGTCGAAGTTTCGAACTTCGAGCACCACAGAGTTTTTGCGATCAGCGGATACGGCGCGCCAGCGGAATGTGGTGTTCGGCATCTTCGGTGCTTCGATCATATGCATCCACACGATCTCACGCTCCAACGGCGGGCCAAACTGGCGCTGCATGTATTTGACGACTTTGGCAAAGTCTTGTGCTTTGAACGGCGTATAAACGCGGCTTATGCGACCGTTTTCATAACGGATGACGCCTTCGCCAGGTAATGTGAAGGCGGTATCTTGCGCAAAGCTTTGGGCGATCTCTGATGGCCAATCAATATCGGTGACGCAAAAGATGCTGACTTGTAGGCTGCGTTCAATACATGCGCCTGACGCGTGTGCGTTCGGCTGATATGGGTGCCCAATGACCGTGTTTGCACCTAGATATAGATCGATATTCTTGAGCACGCCTTCACCGATGGTTGTCAACTCGTTGGTTGGGCCGTCCTCTGTCGTCGCATCCGGCGCGGTATAGCCAAGATCCAATTTTTCTTCGGGGATCAGATGATCAGGTATCTTACTCGCCAATACTTCTGATGACTGATCTGACGGTTCTGCATCCTCGCCAATGAATGTCTCAACAAGATGGTTGAGAAAGCTCGTTTCCTCTTCCGGTAGCTCAGAGGCGTCTGATCGTCCTAAAGCCAAGTGGTTGCGTGCTGCTGGGTTTGTCTCGACGCGTTTACGAATAACGGGGACAGCTTCGGAAACCTCAGGCGTTTCAACTGTCGGATTAGTCACTGATGCAGTGAGTTGAGCCGGCGACGCGGGCGCTTTGGACTCGTCAAAAATATCTGCATCTGGCTTGAAAACGGCGACATGCGGGGATACCTGCCAGGGGCCTGCTTCAAACTCATCTAGATGAGCAACTTCATCAAGAGAAGCAGGTGTGATGACTATTTCGTCCTGCTCATTGGCCGCACTTTTTTCGTCTACCGCTTCCACCAAGTCGACTGGTTCAAGCTCATCAGCTGCCGCGATATCTTCTGAAGACCCGGTATCGTTTGCGCCAGAAAATGCACTCACGATAGATGCAAAAAAGTCACTTACAGAGGGACGTGGCTCGTGTGACGAGGGGTATGCGCCGTCGTTTTCATATGCCTCAGCCGCAGCTTCGAGTGTGCTGAAAAGATCGCTGCCCTGGAATTCTGGTTTTGATCCGTGCCCCATCTCTTTCGCGGGAGAAGGACTGAGGTCGGCTGTAGCCCATTCTTCTTCGAAGTTATAAGTATCGTTCTCCGTAATCTCTTCTAACAAATTAGATGGGACAGGCTGGCTTAGGGTTGTGAATATGTTTTTGAACAGATCAGTAATCGTCGGGGCGGGTTGATCTGTTGTCTCGGGTGAAACCGATGAGGAGCCACGGGAAAACGCGAAATCAAAATTGTCTTCGCCGAACAGATCTTTATCTAAATCAACAGTCGGGCTGAGATTATAAGAAACAGGCTCCGTCTTTGGTTCAGAGTCCTGCGCTGTCTCGTTAGAAATGGTTTTTAGATGATTGGCTTTTTGATCAAGCGTTTTGACCGCTGTGGCAAACAAACTGCCGATATCTGACAAGAACCACTCAATCGGATTACGATCCTGTGATTGTTGCGTCGTCGCATCATCAGGCACAGACCAAGCGGTATCTGGAATCAGAATAAGTCCAGAAACGATGATGGCGGAAAGTAGCCGCATATGGTTAACGTCCCAAAACTCAAGATGGCGGAATCAAAACTGAAACCGCTCTATTTTTTTAAGGAATTGCAGCTATACGTGCAATTAACCCCAACCCGAAACCCTATTCAAACCGAAAATACACCTATTTACGGTATAATTCCATCTTGACCTGCCCCCGTTGACTGGTCCAGTTTGAATGTTAGTGCATCATCCGCTTTTCCTTCAAGGGGGTGATGCTTTCTGGTGCTGGCGGTCTGTATCCTAAAGCTGAGTGTGGCCGCTTCGTGTTGTAGTGTCGCCGCCATTGCTCAATGACGATCTGTGCTTCTTTGAGGCTGTAGAATATCTCTCCATTCAG
>Ga0255756_1000620_pt1 | contig 42389 bp, 29 predicted proteins | sample 011ome_20_FD_179956 | JGI IMG/M metagenome (GOLD analysis project Ga0255756, IMG submission 179956) | Coastal salt marsh microbial communities from the Groves Creek Marsh, Skidaway Island, Georgia - 011509CT metaG (version 2) | ecosystem: Environmental > Aquatic > Marine > Intertidal zone > Salt... | reverse complement strand
AACCGGCGTCGACTGTAATGATACTACATGTAGATACTAGATACTATCGGCATAATCGCCATCCGTGACGTCACATCCATACTCCGCGCTCGCGAGACGCGCAAGAATCATTTCCAACAACGCGGGCTCGTGCGCGGCGACGTCGACAAAGCCTCGAATCCAAGGCGTCGACGCCGCTCGGTCGATTTCATCCACGGCGTCGACGTCGGCGTATAAATCCAATCGCGACATCGCGCGCGCCGGCGCCGCCGCGACGACATGCACGCACAGCAATATTTCACGCACGACGCGCTTGAAGGTGCGCGGGAAGAATCGATGCGAGCGCCGGGACCAAGCGCGAGGCGCGTCGACGCGCCAGCAATGCGCGACGCCTCCGTCGCACGTCATTCCATGCATTTCTTCACCACTCGGTGACAGCGCGAGCAAGCTCGGGAGCGTTCGACGGTGGCCGCTCGTATCAGCGTACCCCAGCGGAGGGTGCAACGTGGTGACGATGGCGCCGTTTCCGGAATTAATAACCCAAACCGTGCCGTCTCGATGCGCCAGGAAAATGTTTTCACCCGACGCGCGCATCGACCCGCAGTCTATGAATACATTCGTCGCCCCCAGCCCTTCGACGACGAAACGGTTGATTTCTGCGCCGTCGTCGGCGTCTAATATGACTATTTTGATCGGCGAATCCGGCGCGGCGTACGTCGTGCCACTCACGAGCTCGGCGCACGAGCACGTCACCGCTCGATTTCGGCGAAGCGACGCAACGCCGGCTAAAAACGTCTGCCGCCCGGGCTCTCGTCGCGATTGCCAAACCATCTCCCCAACTCGATCGTTGCTACTCAATATATTCACACACACGACGCTTTTCGCATCCGCCGCGACGGCGTAGATTCGAGAACCGACGACGTCCCACGTCCCGCGCCCGAGCGACGTCGCCCGGGAGACGCCGCGAAACAACGGCGACGCCTTGGCCCACCCTTCGATGCGTCCGCGCTCGCCACACGGCACAAACGGTGCGTCTCGTGCCGTGCCTCTCGCGGGCACGTGCCACGCGCTGAGCCAGTCGCCGACGGAGCCTCCGCGCGCGCACGCTAAAATCCGACGGCTCGCCGCGTCGCAAACGACGCCTATGCGCGTCACCGGCGCCAATCGCTCGCTCGACGCCAACCTATGGACACATTGAATATCAATAGACGTCGCCGCGTCGACGAAGACGCGCGCGGTGTACACGTACACGTCGCCATTGGCGCAGCCAAACGCGAAAAGTTCATCATCTTTCGCGCGCGCATCATCGTCATCGACGTAACACGCGCTCGTGACGCCACCGCACGCATCGATCGCGCGCCACACCGCGCGTCTCGCGACGCCACGCATCGCGCACCATCGCACGACGCCATCGCGCGCGTCGTCGCCGCCGTTGGCGCAGCCAGCGACGACGACGAAGAGACATCCTCTCGCCAGCGCGTGCGCCTCAAACGCCGACGCCGACGTCGACGGCGCGGTGCAATCGACGCACCGCGAGCGATCGAGCGCGTAATCGTCGCATTCGTACGCGCTCGCGTGCGCCGCGCGCGATTGCGAGCGCGCGCCGCGTACGTGGCGCATCGTCGTGTGACGTCACAGCGTAACGGTAAACTAACTTTTTGCTTTACCGTCGACGCGCCGTCGCGAAGAACTCGCTTCGAGCCGAGACGGCGACGAAGACGCGTTTTGTTTCTGTGTCGCACCGCGTCGCGCGCGGCGACGACGTCGACGGGGGCGCGGCGCGTGACGTCTTGAGAAGGGTACTGAAATTGTGCTCTGCATTCGAAATTCATATCCAATGACGACGACGGACGTCAGCGATGCCGTGCGCGATCGCGGCGAGCTATCTCCGCCTGTATCGTTGACGCTGTCGTCATCGTCGTTTCCGCGCGCGGCCGCGGTCGACGGCGGGGTGTCATCTTTTGCGAAGCGCTCGAGGACGTTGGCGAGGACCAACTCTGTATTTAAGTCGTTTCGACGACGCGCGACGACGCTCGCGCGAAGGCGCGATAATGGCGATGGTGCTGATGATTCATCCCGACGGGCGGCGCTGGTGTTGCACGGATGGCGATCGAACGCGTCGGTGAGCGCGACGCACGTCGCGCGGTTGCGGTTGTTGGCTCGATTTGAGCGCGCGCACTGTGTGGATGGCGCGGTGGCGGCGAACGCCGCCGCTGATGACGCCACCGCGGCGTTGTTCGATGGGCCTTGGTTTTCGTGGGTCGACGCCGCGCGAGATGTGGATTTGGATGGGGACACGCGCGCTTTGGAGGAGGAATTGGTGCGTTCGTTGCGAGCGGTGGTCAAGTTTACGTCGCAGCGCGAGCCGTACGAGTGCGTGGTGGGATTTTCGCAAGGCGGTGCCGTGGCGACGTTGCTCTCGCATCCAGACGTGCTCCAGGCGCTCGGTGTGCCCGTCGGTTGCGCGTTGTGGAAACGCGCCATCATCGTGTGTGGCGGGTCGAGCGCGTTGATTACGCTCGCCGAACGGGCGCTCGGGTTGGATTTGTCCAGCGAGGCAAAGACGACGTCGCTCGTGCCGTCGTTGCATGTGTTCGGATTTCAAGATGCATTCAAGCCGCAAGGTGAAGAACTCATGAAGTTATTCGCCACGGCGTCGATGGATAAACGCGAGCTCATTCGACATTGCGTGTATTTCGACGGCGGACACGGCGTACCCGCCGCGCTCAAGGATGACGACGCGTTTCATCGGGAAATCGACGCGTGGATGGAGATTCAATCGACGCCGAACGTGTACGAGCGCGATGAAATTATCAGTGAATATGCAAGTTGGGACGTCGTTCAGGATTTGAATTACCGCTCTGAGAAGCTACCGAAAGGGCAACGCGCGGTGGATACCAAGCAAAAGACGACGGACGCGGACGACGCCGAGCGTGGGGAAGGCGAGCCGGCGCCAACCACCATTGTGACCGCGTACGATACGGCGAACGCGCTGATGTTCAAGAAACCGCCTACAGTACAAACGATATGCACGCCAAGTGGGAGTGCGCTGTCGTTTGATACCAACTGCGCGTCAGTCGCGACGTGTGACGCCGCGACTTCGACGACGAGCGTGACCATTCTTGAAGCCCTCCGTCAAGCTCCTCGAGAGTCGTCGTTGCTTCGAAGCTTGGACGAAACGCAACCCCCAATGACGTACGGTGCATTGCTTGACTTTATCACGAACGGTGATGGTGACTTGCGTAAAATTTCTGCCAAGCCAAACGACGTCGTGGCGTATAATGTTCCACCAGGCCCAGTCGGCGCGGTGGCTTTTCTCTCCATTGCTTCTCAATGCACCGCCGTGCCCCTCGACCCTGGCATCGCTGAAGACGATGCATACGAAGCGCTCACTTCATGCGGCGTGACGCGCGTGATTATTTTCCGAGGAACGGGATCGGACGCAGCCGAAAAGGCTGCGAGGCGAGCCAACATTTCCATCGCGTGGTTCGCCGTGTCTGAAGACGCATCGCGACCCGCCGGGACGTACGCACCTGAAGTATCTGAAGAAGATTCCTCCAGCGCACAACGTCTCGAGCTCAGGTGTGACTCCATTGGATTACTTTTGCGCACTTCAGGTACGACATCAAAGGCGAAAGTCGTGCCTTTACTCGTCGGCGCGCTCACATCCAACGGCGCAGCTCTGGCCAAATCTTTGGAACTCACCCACAAAGACGTGTGCATCAACGCCATGCCGCTCTTCCACATCGGTGGTCTATCGTGCTCCATACTAGCCACGATCGCAGCCAAGGCGAGCGTGATTTGCTGTATGAAGTTTGACGCCAAGGCGTTCTACGACGCCATCACGTCTTCGACGTCGCGCGCCCCGCCGACGTGGTACTCCGCCATCCCCACCATTCACATCACCGTGCTCCAATACGGTAAGGCTGTGTCCGGCGGCTCGCCCCCGTCGCATTCGCTGCGATTCATCCGCTCTGGCGCCGCCGCGCTGAGTCACGCCGATGCTGAAAAGCTGCACGATTTTTGGCGCGCGCCCGTCGTGCCCACGTACAGCATGAGCGAGCAAATGCCAATTTCCGGGAAGAGCATCAACCTCCCGCTCCACGAGCGCGCCGACACGGTTGGTCAACCTCTGATCTGCTCCGTCGCGCTCGTGTCCGACGGTTCGTGTCTCCCCACAGCACCGTTCGGGCAACAAGGCGAGCTCGTCGTCAGCGGCGACAACGTCATGCGCGGGTACGCAAACGCTGAAGAAGCAAACAACAAAACGTACCTGTACATTGGCGACAAGCGATACTTGCGCACGGGCGACATTGCGAAACTCGACGCCGATGGGTTTATTTATCTCACAGGTCGCAGTAAAGAGCTCATCAAGCGCGGCGGTGAGCAGGTGAGTCCATTGAAGGTTGAAGCCGTGCTCGCGCAGCATCCCGCGGTGCGCGTCGCCGTCGTCTTTGGCGTGCCTTCGCCGTTATGGGGCGAAGAAGTCGGTGTCGCAATCGTGCTCGTCGACGGCGTTAAATCCGATAACGACGCAACATTAAAGTCCATCAAGGGTTTAGCGACGTCATCGAAAGAGTTGTCGCGATTTGAAGTGCCAGCGTATTGGAAAATCGTCGCCGACGAAGACTTGCCCAAGACGTCGACGAAAAAGTACAAGCGCGCGGGTCTCGCGGATATTCTCGACATGACCAAGAGCGCAAATACTCGCCTCGCGTGCTCGATGAAAAATTCGGGAAAGCCCGCGACGACGACAGCCGGACTTGGAGGTTTGCGATACTGCATGGCGGTCGGTGTCATGTTTAATCACATCGGCGCCGTGTGGCAAGGCGCAGACGAGGTCAATCCGCTCACGTACGGCCCCGCGTGGTGGTCTGCGAAAGCCACGACGTTTTACTTTCCAGCGACGACGTTCTTTGTGCTCGGTGGATTCACGTTAAGCGCGGCGCTGTACGGCAAAGAAGTCAAGAAGGGTACTTGGTTATCCTTTTATAACTCTCGATTGCAAACGTTGTACCCGTTGTACCTCGTGTCGTTGATTTGCGGCTTTGCCAACGTCCTCGCAGTGTGTCGTCCGGAAACCTTCAGCAGCAAATTCAGTTGGCAGCCGCACAACGATACGCTCACGCTCGCATCTGGTGCCATGGCGCAATGTCAAACGAGTCCCGTGGAGATGCCTTACGGCGCTTGGCTGTTTATGACGCTCGTCGTCTTTGGCTTGGGCTTACAAACGTGGTTCCCGGCGTGGCTTTTAAGTTCATGGTTCATGTACTACACCTGGTTCAACGGGGTGTATTACTTTATTATTCTCGTGTTTCCTTTCATGCAAAACGCTTTGGCGCGCGTTAAAGGGGACGTACGCGCGATTACAAAGTGGTTCGCCGTGTATACGTTTGGCGTCCTCGTCACGGGCGCGCTACTCGGCGTCTACTACGCCTTTCCGGCGTGGGAAGAACACGACGAACTCGGCAAAGCCAAGAGTTGGAAGGAAAACATGCAAAATATATATGCATTGTCTACGATGATGTTCCCACCATACTGGGTGCCGTGCGTCGGCACAGGCATGGCGGCGTACTTTTGGTACGACGCCGTGCGGCCGTACCAGACGCATCGTAAAAAGCTTTACGGCGCCATCGCGGATGGATTAACACTGGCGTTCATGGCGTTTCACATCGCACACTTTTGCGACATCGACTGGCCGTACCCGACGCATGTCACTGGGAAAATGTGGCAAGTCACGGCGGACGAACATCACGCGTGGGATACGGGCATTAAGCGCTACGTGTGGTCGGTGATGATTACGCGCTTGTATTCGCCGCTCATCGCAGTTTGGATCGCGTTACTCTCCATGCCGCAAGGCTCGGTCACGACACGGTTTCTGGAATCAAATATATTGACTCGTACGCTCGCACCAACGTCGTACGGGTGCTTTTTGTTTCATCAAATCATCGGTCAATGGTACTGGTGGATCACGCGAAGCAACGTCGACATCGGGCGCAAGCACGATTGGTCGTGGTGGGCGTATCCGAAGGAATACTACTGGTTTTCACCGCAACCGCTTCCCGTGGCGTGGTACGAGTTCTTCTTTGTCGTTGCACTAGTCACCGCGTTCTCGGCATTCGTGGACAAGGCGCTAAATGCGCGATTGACGGTGCTTTGGATTAAAGGCGGCCAATGCGTCGCCCGGCTCTTCGGACGCACCGTAGACGCGTCCGCAAAGTCCGCCACCGGTGCCGCCGAAGCGTCGCCGGAGCAATCAGTCTTAAAAGCTGTCGCCGCGTTAACAGGCGTCGAAGATAACGTCTCCTTGGACGACTCGTTCGACGAAATCGGTCTCGTATCCGTCGGACTTCCCGTGCTCGTCGGCTTGATTAACGCCGAAGAACGCTTTACGTCGTTATCGCCCGCCGACATCGCAGGATGTGCCGATCTTCGCGCCGTCGTCGATATCGTCGCAAAAAAGCGCAAATATGCTGAATCCTCTGCTGGAGTAGGCATCGTTATTAGAGAAATCTGATTTGCTTTCTCTTTTTGTATCAAATGTTTTCACGTCGACAAAAAGTCCCAGCCGTCGCGTCGAAAACCTCAAAGCTTCACCCGCGCGCGACTTACGGTTTCACCCACGCAACCCATACGCGAGAGAAACGCGAGAGAAAACATGATCACCGATCGTATATCGACGCTGTGCGACGGCGCGGCGCCGATGCACGAACGTTTCAACGCGCTCTTCGCGTTGCGTTCCCTCGCCACTGACGACGCTATCGACGCCCTGCTCACCCGTCTCGACGCCGAACGAGAGCCGAGCGCGTTGATGCGTCACGAAGTTGCGTTTGCGCTCGGGCAGATGCAAACTGCGCGCGCGATTCCGCGATTGACGGAGGTTTTAGGAGATGAGCTCGAGGATGGCATGGTGCGTCACGAGTGCGCTGAAGCGCTGGGCGCCATCGGGCTCGAGTCTTGCCGTGACGCCCTGATGCGCGCGGTCGGCGACAACAAGCGCGAAGTTCGCGAAACTGCGGAATTGGCGCTGAAGAAGCTCGAACATCGCAACGCCGTGGCGAGTGGGAGCGTCGTAGGGAGCGCGAAGGAGCGAGCGAGCGCGAGCGCCGACGGGGCGACGCCATTTTTAAGCGTCGATCCCGTTCCTGCGATGGATTCGGCGACGCCCATGGATGAATTACGTGCATTAGTGTTGAATGATGACGCGGATATGTGGTCAAGGTATGGCGCGATGTTTGCTTTAAGGAATAAGTCGTACGCGAGCGCCGAAGCGACGACGGCGTGCGCTGACGTTTTGGGCGCAGCTCTCGCCAACTCAGCGAGTGCGCTGCTGAAACACGAGGTGTGCTACGTGTTAGGACAACTGCAGTCATCGAGCGACCAAGCGCGCGCTTCGTTGGTCGCATGCTTAGAAGATACGAACGAACATCCCATGGTTCGACACGAAGCCGCCGAGGCGCTCGGGAGCATCGCGGACCCGAGCACAGAGGATTATTTAAACAAGTTTGCCCATGACAGCGAGCCAATTATTTCACAATCGTGCGAGGTGGCGCTGGAAATCATGCGGCAAGAGCGCGAGGGCGTGATGTGTACCGCTGACGGCGTGCAATACGTCGTTAATAAAGATTAGATACTGTACAGACGCGAGCGTCTCGCATTCATCATCAGCCAACGCCTACGCCTACGCCTACGTGCGTGGCTAATTCTTTGTTGTTATTTATTATCGTTTTAAACTGCATTCTTTTTTGACATGAGTTCACGCTCGCCGTCCCAACTCGACAGCCGCCGCAAACCTTGCCTCACAATTCGTCTCGCGGTCCGCCACCATGGCTTCGCGCACCAACGTCAGGCTCCCACCCGAGGTCAATCGCACGCTCTACGTGCGTAACCTCCCTTTCAACATCTCTCCCGAAGAGCTGTACGACATTTTCGGCAAATACGGCGCTTTAAGACAAGTGAGATTGGGCGACGCCAAAGCCACCAAAGGCACCGCGTACGTCACCTACGAGGACATCTTCGACGCCAAGCACGCGTGCGAACACCTCTCAGGGTTCAATGTGGCGAATAGGTATCTCATCGTGCTGTACTATCAGCCCGCGAAGGCGGCGAAGAAGGATTTAGAGGCGAAAGAGAGAGAGATACAGGAACTCCAACGGCGACACGGCGTGAGCGGCTCGCAGGAACGCTAACCGTAGCGGACAGCGGATGTATTAGGGGGGTGAGATGTGTGTGTGTGTACACGCGTGCGGCGATGATGTGTTCGCGCGCGCGCGTGCGCGCGTGCGCGGAGCGGCGCCTTTGAGGCGTCGTTCTTCCGCGCGCGGACGAATTGTTTGTTTGTAGAAACTGTAGCTCAACATCGCGCGCTCGACGTCAAAAGACTCGATCGGGCGACACATGTGATAACTAGCGTCATTAAATAGTGCAGCTGACACCGCCCGAACGGTGCTGTGCGAGATGCAGACGACGGTGAGACGCCGCGTTTGGTCGCCGCATTGCATGCCTCGCTCGACGGCGAGCTCAACCTCCACCGCCGCGTCTCGTCGCGCGCGGCGCGCTGGAAATCACAAACCACCGAAATCTTCCCGCGGTGCAGATGCTGACCCGGCGCTTCGGTCGCCGCTCGCGCGCGTCGCCGAAAAGCACGGCGTCGAAGTTGTCATCAAGTTTCTCTCGACGAGTGCCCGAGCGCGTGCGGTGACGCTCGATGCGTGTCGATGCGCGCTCGAACGCGCGTGCGATGCGTCCGCGACGCGTGCGAAACGCGTTCTTTTAGCGCTTGAGATTGCGTTTCGCGACTTCACGGGCGCCATGGCGAGGTACGCGTGTCCAGACGTCGAAGACGCGGGACGGCGTCAGTTGCTCAAGCGCGTCGTCGGCATCGAAACCTCGCGCGACGACGACGCGAGCACGTCGAGCGTCGTTTTACCAGGACAGGATGACACCTTAGCGTCGTGGTTGCGCGCCACCGTGGCGTCGAACGGGCGCGAAGGCGCGGGGAAAGACGATGAAGTAGAGGACGACGCGTCTTCAGTCGGGACGAGCGCGACGTCTCGAGACCTCGACGGCGGCGGTCGCGCGGACGCGGGCCCGATTTTTGGCGAATTGTACGCGAGATGTCAATACGCGAATGCGTTGCTGCAGGCGGCGATGCGCGCGAGGGCGCTATTTGATGATGTAGATGTAGCCGCGTTGAAGCCCGGGACGTCGATGGAGAGCGCTCGAGTGGAATGGCGTCGGTGCGCGAGCGCCTTCCGTGCGGCGCAGTGCGAGGGCGAGGCGTTTTTAAGCGCCATGCGCGGGCAGAGTTGGATAAAGGGCGCGTCGCTAGAATTGTCGCGCGCACCAGAGGCTGACCGAGCGGCGATTGAGCTGACGCTGACGCACATGCGAAAGCGCGCGACGATTGGATTGACGCTCGCTTTAGAACGATGGAATCGTCTGGTGCAAACGTACGCGCGAGACATGCGAGACAACGAGGGCGAACTCGCGATGAAAATGAAACAATCATTACGGGAGTTTCTGCGAACGTACGACGTGACGGGAGTAGACATGTCCACGAAGGATATCGACGACGTCGAACGCATATGCGATCGCATCGAGCTCGGCGGCAGAGTTCGCGAGTTCTTGCTCAACGCCATCAACGAATGGAACGCCGACGTCGATATAGACGACACATCCGATATCACCACCTTCGTCGTCGAAAAAGTCGACGGCACGGTCGATCGCGCGCTCAAGGCGTTCGCTGTGCGCGCGGAATCCAACGAAAGAGACGCGCATTTAGACTTTACAAACCATTTGCTCCTCGAGGCGAGCTGGGCGTTTCGCCGCGCCCGTCTCGTCGTCGCCGACGCCGCGTTCGGGGAGGACGTCGCATCGTTCGATCACGCGCGGTCGGCCGCGGCCACGAACGCCCTCCTCGTTGGCGAAAATCTTGCTCGATTACGCGCGTAGGTTGTCAACGAACGTTGCTCAGCCATAAGCCCCCCACACAGCGACGCGCGCATGCAACCAAGCACCCGCCCAATCATCGCCGGCGCAATCATCCTCTGGGCCGCAGCGCTGCAATACAACGTCTCCGCGCTCTCCGACGACGAACGCCGCGTCATCACGGGCGATAGCGCCGTGAATTTGTCCGTCCTCGGGTCATCCTCAGGCAGAGCTCCAGCGTCTTCGATTGATGCGTCTCGGCCCGCGCCTGCGAACGAGCGCATCGAGTGAGCGCCTGGGAACGCCCGCACGCTCGCGTCGCACGTCGCGCTGTGCGTCGCCGGCTCCTTCGCGCGGGATGGCGGCGCACAGCGGCGCACCGAGCGGTGAGCTCGTGCGTTTGGAGACGCTGTTGAGCGCGTGCGTGGACGCGGCACTTCGAGGATGCGAGGAGATTCGTCGCGTGCAACGCGCGCGAGAGGCTGCTGGGAGCGATGATGAGGGAGCGTTCGTGGTGACGCGTAAAGTGGCGAGCGATCCGCGTTCGGCGTTGACGGAGGCGGATGTCGCGGCGCAAAAGGCTATCGTGAGCGCTCTACGGGCGCAGTTTCCAGCCATCAATATCGTCGGCGAAGAGGACGAGAACGACGACGCGGCGCCGCAGAGTCCAAAGAGTTATACAGGTGATGCTTTGCGCGAGGATTTGTGCGCCGAGGCGATCGCAAAGAGCGGTGAAGAGTTTGCGCCTTTGTCTTTGTTGACGTGCGACGCGGCGGACGTGACGTTGTTCATCGACCCAGTAGACGGCACGCGAGAATTTGTAGAGTCGAGATTACACGCCGTGCAATGCTTAATTGGTATCGCCGTGCGAGGTCGCGCGGTGGCGGGCGTGATTGGATTGCCATTTCCAGAAGGTGATGTGGAGCGCGCGGAGGCGTGCGCGGTGTTTGGCATCGTCGCTCCGGGCGCCAAACGAGGCGTCATCGGCATCCACGGCGCTCGAGGCGTGCCATGGCCGATTAAATACGACAATCCAACCGCAGATGTGCGTTCGGTGAGCGGAGATTCCAAAAACGCCGCCCTCATCGCGGCAAAGGATATCGTAAAGACTGCAGCTTTGGAGAGCGGGGCGACATATTCGCACGGAGTCATCGGTGGCGCCGGGAATAAATTACTCGCCGTCGCCGAAGGCCGCGCCGAATTCGCACTCATGCACTTTGGCACGTCGCTTTGGGACACGTGTGCGCCAGAAGCCATCGTTCGCGCGGCTGGGGGTAAAGTGACAGATTTATACGGCGCGCCATTGATGCACGCCGCCGACGCGCCCGGCGGATTGGTGAACCAACTCGGCGTCATCGGCTCTGGTCCAACATGTACGGGAGCCATGGCGCACGACGCCGTGTGCGCGCGCATGCGCGAGAACACGGACTTGAAAAAGCTCATCGATCGATTCACCGCGGGAAATGCGTCGCTTGCGGTTGGGGGAGATGTCGGACAAGCGAGCGACGTCGCGCGCTGCCTAGGTGGAGCGCCGATGTCCACCGCCGACGTCGGCGATAAAATTATGCGAGCACTCGGTATCAGCAATGCGCAGACGGCGTTGCTTGGTTACTCTGCGCCTGAATATGACGCCGTGCGCGGGTTGATGAGTGATGCGTGCCGACTGAACCTCGAATGGTCCGACGACGACGACCCGGCGTTGCCGCGTTCGGCGTTTTACAAAAAGGTTGACATGGGAAATCTGGAGTATATGCGCTTAAAGCAAATCACGCAACCGTTAAAGATTGCGCGAGATAGCAAGAGCTACCGCGTGGAGTCTTCCTTTCTTGCGTCTGATGCCGCCAAGGCGTTGGAGTCGTCGGGCATCGGCGTTCCATTGTGCTATGCGGCGGATTTGCGACCACGCGACGACGATCCCATTGAAAGCAAATTTTCATTGCTTCTCGAAGATTTCCACCCCGATGACGGCTGGTTACAAGAGCGCATGCTCAAGCCCGACCAGGCAAAGTGCGCCCTTGAAGCTTTAGCGCGCATGCACGCGTTTTTCCTTCCTGGGAGTCGCTACCGACGGTCATCCACAGACGCGGACGCCGAGCTCCGGGCGACGGTGTGGAACTCGGGCGGCTACTGGCAACCCAACATGCAACCCGAAGAACAAATGTGCATCCTTGCCGACGCGTGGGAGACGCACATGAAAAACTTTGGTGATGCTATCTCGAGGGATCCATCAATGTCCACCGCGGACGTCGGAAGCGTGGGTGCGAGATTGCAAGCGCACGCCGTCGCCATCGGCGCTGAAGCGCATCCGTTCAGCGCGTGCCCCGGCGCAGGCGACATTTTAAAATCCGGCGGCGCGCGCCTCGCGGCGCTACATACCGTTATTCATGGTGATCCGAAATCTGGAAACATTTTCGTTCAGCGCAAGGGCGAGTCCTGGGATGTAGGATTGATTGATTTCCAATGGACTGGGTTCGGCTTGGGTGGAACGGATGTCGGACATTTTGTGTGCGCGTCGGTAGATCCCGAAGGATTAAGCGCCGATGGCAGCGCCGAACGCGAATTGATTGACGCATATTACGCCGCGTTTTGTGCAGCGGCTGCCGAATTCGGTGCGGTGTCGAGCGCGGAGAAGACGAGCGAAGAATTACTGTCGCGCGAAGAATTGCAAGCGCAGTACGAAACCGGCGTGTTGGACACGATGCGATGCGTCTTCGGGTACCAGTGGCTTCGCGTCAGCGCGTCTCCCGAAACCTTGGCTGCGAATGCAAAGAGCGTCGGGAGAAATTCTTATAACAAATCGCTACCGAATGCGTTATGGATGATTCGCACGGCAGATCAATTGATCAAGTCTCGTGAAGCGCGGCTCACCGCGCGGTAGCTTTTGTGTTGTTGATGTTTTGTTTCGTTTGTTTTTAATGATGATGATTATAATTGTGTTGAACTATTACGCCGCACACGCACGTTTACGTTCGAGTTCAACGGTGTACTTTTTTGGAATCGCGGCGAGTTCCATTTCTTTCAATTTACGAGCCTTGATGCTTTCGATGACGGCTTTTACGCGTTCAGCTTCGGCTCGGCTCGCCTTTGCCTCGGCGGCCAATCGAGCGTTCTCATGCGCTTTCATCTGTGCGTTCGCATCGATTTGTCGACGAAGCTCGCGCTCGTGCGCAATGGCTTGCATTTTACGCTCATTTTCGCGACGTTTTTCGGCTTCTGCTTGCGCGAGATGTTCCTCACGCAAACGCTCGGCGTCTCGTCGTGCTTTATCGCGTTCTTGTTCTCGAATGCGCATCTTTTCATCATGCTGAGCCACGCGTGCCGCAGCTAAATCTTCGAGCATTTCTTGGCGCTTTTTCTTCTCAGCTTCTTCTTTCGCGCGCATTCCCCGCTCGTATGCATCTTGAAGCTTGCGCGCACGCATGGCATCTTGTTCTGCCCTGCCATCGTTGTACCGCTCTTGTTGCGAACGCAGCCGAGCGGTTTCAATCTCACGCAATCGACGCTGATTGTCTTCCTCCTGCGCCTTGGCTGCATCTCGCGCATCTTTCAAGCGTAAATACTCCATCGCGCGTTCGTCTTCATCGCGAATCGCACGTTCGACTTCGGCTTTACGTTCGATTTGCGCTGCGTTTTCAGCGTTGACTTCCTCAAGCAACGCCTTGGCGCGTTCGCGTTTGGCTTCCCGCTCCGCAATCTCCAACGCCTTGGCGCGCTCGAAATCTTCGATACGTTTTTTAGATTCAATATCGCGCAGGACTGCTTCATGCGCGCGGGCTTCTTCGCGCTCAGAGATCTGATGTCGCAACGTTTCGGCGCCGAGCTTCATCAACCGCGTCCGTTCGGCTTCCCGCGCCTCCATCTCGCGAATCGCCTCCACGCGATCGCGTTCCATCGCCGCATCCAGCGCCCGTTCCTGCGCACGCTCCGCACACGCAATTGTACGTTTTTCATCCAACTGTGCATCGCGAATCGTCATGCATGTGCCGAATAAAACCATCGAGTTCATTTCCCGGACGTCGGCGAGCGTCTCTTCGAGCGCTCGAGCCGCTCGAGCGCGCGTCGCCCCATCCATTTCCTCTCGCACCGTCATCTCCGGCGCCTTTGCATTCGCTTCACCCGACGAAAGTTTCATCTCGATGCGTCGTCGCGAGTCGTCGTGCGCGCGCATCCTCGCGCGTCGCGCTCGCTCGCTCGGTTCCTCGCGCTCGGCTCGACGCGGAGTCGCCTCCTCCATCCACGCCCCGCGCGCGCGACGCGCCATGCCATCGCGCTCCGCCGCCGTGACGCGCGCGAAACGTCTCGGCGAGATCGAAGACATCGTGTCGCAGTCGTGAGCGCGAGCGAGCGCGGGCGTCGGCGCGTGCGCGGCGCTTCGCGCGCGAAAGTGTGGCGACGGTTTGAATCCACCAAAAATAGCCACAGCGCGTGACGACAGTGTTAGCCCGCATTGCGCCGCGCTCTCGACGTCCGCGACGCGTCCGACGTGCTCGCACCGCCGACGACGATGACGATGCACGCGCCCGGCGCGACGACGCCGCACGCCGCGCGATCGTTCGCGCACCGCGCGCGCACGAATGCCGTGCTCTTTCTCTGGCTCGGTCTCATCCACGTGAACATCGTCATCCTCGCGTGCGCCGCGATGGCGTACCCGCACCCGGGCGCCGTCGCCGTCGTCGCCGCGCTCGTGACTATCGCCTTGCTCCCTCGCGCGCCGCCGTTTCCGCGGTTCGGCGTGGCGTTGGCGCGGAGCATCGCGCGCGCGGCGTGTGGGTACTTTCCAGCGACGTTGACGTTTGAAGACGAACGCGCGCATCTCGACGCCGCGCGCGATGGTCAGGCGTTCGTGGTTGGACTAGAACCACATGGGGTGTTGCCACTGTCGATTATATCGTTTGCGGCGTACTATGCGCACGGGGATGAGGAGGTGTATGCGATGAAGGGTGGATTCACGCCGACGATGCGAAGCGCGAGAGCGCTCGCGTCGGCGGCGATATTCAACGTACCGTTCGTTCGGCACTTGTGGACGTGGCTAGGTTTAGATCCGATATCGAAGCAGCGTATGGTGGATATGTTGCGCGCTGGGCGGACGGTGGTGATGATTCCTGGAGGCGTGGCGGAGTGCATGGCGATGGAGCGCGGCGTGGAGACATTGTATTTACGCAAGCGATTTGGATTTATTAAAGTGGCGATACAGACTGGCGCGCACTTAGTACCGGCGTTTACGTTTGGGCAGAGCGAGGCGTATGGGTACTGGCGATTAGGTCCACCGTTCGTGCCTAAACGCGTGGCGAATTGGTTGAGTGAGACATTTGCGTTTGCGCCGATGGTGTTCTGGGGAAAGTTTTGCTCGCCAATTCCATACGCGACACCCTTACATACGGTCGTGGGCAAGGCGATTCCTGTGAAACAAAACGATAATCCGACGAACGCTGAAGTGGCGGCAAAGTTGGAGGAGTTTATTGATGCAATGACGACGTTATTTGAGACGCACAAAGCCGCAAACGGATGTTCAGGCGCTCGGCTTCGCGTCGTGTAAGTTGTAACCCATATGTGCTGGATGATGATACAAGTATGCTGTAATGCACGCGACTAGGACGGGCGATGATGACGATGTGCAAACGCGCAGAGGTGGTACCTAGGTGTCTTCTGTAAATAGGAACTCGGGGAATTCTTTAGTCAGCCTCGCCAACATCGGCAACGTCATATTGGCGATGACTTTTTCATTCTTCTCCACTAAAACCTTAAACTCATCCAAAGAAATCGCACCATCCTTGGTTAAATCACAATCTTTAAATGTTTGATCCACCGCCATCTCCAACGCTTCGTCGCTCAGCGTCATGTCTTTATTTTGCTTCATTACAGACTCCAGCATTTTCCGGACGTCGTCCCGCTCGATGGCATTCGTGCCCTGCAAATCATACACCTTGAACGCAAACGCCGTCTTCTCCTCCTTACTCGCCTGCGGGTGAAATATAGACAACCCATTGACGAACTCTTCGAACGACAGCGTGCCGTCGTTCGTGGTGTCAAAGCATTCAAAGATGCGCTCGCTAAACAAGTCACCTCCACTGTCTCCATCCTCTTGCGCGCGCTTTCCGAACAATGCGAGCTGGAACTCGTGCAACGAAATCACATCATCGTGATCGATGGAATTGGACACGTTTTCGTATATTTTGTGCAGGACGCTAACCTGCGCGGGACGAAAGAGGGTGCGCGACGCGAGCTTGGCATAGAGACGCTCCTCGTCGCGCGCGGGACTGGAGCTCACGCACCCCATGGTCGTCGATCGATCGCGCGCGGTGTCGACGAGAACTACTGCTGCGTTGGCGGCGTGTGTGAGCGAACGCGCGCGAGAAGGGTGGCGTGGGCGCGCGGCCGAATGTGCGGCGGGTGGAGCGTAAAGCGCGCGCTTTGGTTCGGTGTTACAAGGCGTACGCCCCAAATTTGGCGACGGTTGCTAGAAGAAATGAAGAAGGTTGAACAAGGCATCGAAGATTCCATCGGTGGCGCCCCAATCAGCGCGTGACATCAGCTCGTCGTCTAGCGCCGCATCGCCGAGGGCGCCAGTTTCTGCGACGCGTGAAAACCAAATTTGCGCCGCGACCAAAGCACCGATGGCTGCTGTTTTCGCATTCACTGCATTCGGAGAGCTGATGATGGCGTCTGGAATTTGGCATGCGTGCATCGTGCTCACGTGCTCGCCCTCGTCGTCACGAATATTGCTAAAGACGTCGTACATGGATTTGATTTCTGGTCGGCGCGAGCGCACCTCTCGACTCGTTTGGAATTCATCAAACAGGAATAAATCCGCGCCTTGGTAGTACTCGCGCGCGATGCGCGCCGGAGGCATGGATTTCAAAATCTCTTCGTTTTGGTCCACGAATTGCGCGTACGTGTCCACGGCGTGCGCCTCGATGAGTTCGCTGAAATTGTACGCCAACGCTGGGCTCACCAGCCACATCGTAATCAGAATGATGTAATACGCGAGCGCCGCGTGCTGACCCAAAAATCGATCCCTCCAAAGCGCGTCACCGCCGAGAGATTCCATGATGAGCAAGTGGTGATACTCGTTCCACTCCTCCGCAAAGTGCACGCGTCGAAGTTCAGAGCCGCGCCGCCACCATCCCAAGATTTCGTATAGCGTCAACATCGATGTGTATGAAAAATACGGCATGCGCGCAACCGTTTCCAAAAACCAAAAACGCTGAATCGGTCTCGTATCGTCAAACATCTTATCCAACATCACGCAAAGCGCCAGATACGGTGCCTTAATCACCCAAGGCGCGGCGACTTGCTCGCGATTCGCCTCTCGATCCCAAATCGCGTCGGCGTCCAAACGTAACGCGTCCAATTTTGCCCGCAACGAATCCGACATCTCCGCCGTCGTCCCACTCGTGTCCGGCTTGTCCATCGCCGGTGCACGAATTTCCGTCACCATTGCTCGAAGTTCTTTTACGAAATTATCGCTCGCCATTGCGCCCAACCCCTTCGGCACCCCTTGCGCCTCTACGTCGATGTAACAGCCGCCGTAATACGACCGCTCGCACCCAATCTCATCCGTCGAACCAAACGCCCCGGCGTTCGCCTCGCTCGCCGCGTTCTTCTCCATCTCTCGTATCGACAGCGCAGCGGTGGCGTACGCGAGTTCGGCGCTCGCGAGGGCGCGGCGCGCGGCGTCCCGGGTCGCGCGCAACGCCTCGACGTCGCTCTCCGACGCAATCTTCTTTTTGACATCGTCCGGCACCGACTTGTCGAACGCGCTCGAGAGCGACATGTTCGAGCGACGTCGCGCGCGCGAGGCGGTGGCGTCGTCGGTGTCGTCGTTAGACGCGCGCACGCGCCGTCCTCGACGACGAAGAGACGCATGATGATGATGCTGATGTCCACGCGTTGGATAACCACCAACACAAACGTGGCGCCCGCATCGCGCGCGAGACGCGAGCGGCGCCGACGCGCGCGACGGTGCGCACAACATGACGCGTACGCGCGTTCGACGCCGCCGACGACGAGAGCGACGACCTCGCGCGACGGTCACGCGCGAAAGAATGTGACGAAAAGGGCCACACGCGCACCGCACATCATGACGCTCGCGCACACATACGCGCCGCGCCCGGCGTCGTCGCCGCCGCGCCGCGCCGCACAGGCGCGCCACAATAGACGCGCCACGCGCACGCGAGCGCACGCGAGCTCGAACGCGACGGAGACGCCGTGGCGGTGTCCTTTGTGTACCACCGATGCCGATGCGCAATCACCGTTGCGGCGCAGTGACAATGGGAAAACGTTGCAATGTTCGCGCGCCTCGCACGCGTTCGACGCGCACAAGACTGGATACGTGAATTTATTGCCGACCAAGTCAAAGGCGAGCGGGGACGGGGGTGGGCAGCTCAGGGCGAGGCGAGAGTTTTTGTCGAGCGGGGCGTACGCGGAGCTCGCCGAGGCTGCGGCGGCGAGCGCGCTCGAACCCGCGCTGCGCGACGCTGTGGGTGATTTGGATGATATCGCAAAGGAGGATACGCCGGTGAGTATTCATAATTCACCGCGCGCGAAGAAGCTGGCGAAGAAGCGGGAAGAAAGAGACAGGGAGCGCGAGAGGCGTCCCGCGCAGCCGCCGCTGAGAAAAAGCGCGCTTCGCGTGCTCGATTTGGGATGCGGCGAAGGGTATTACGCCGCGCGCGTGCGCGATTACGCAAAGGAACGCGCGTGTGCGGTAGAGCTCGTGTGTGTGGATGCGTCGAAAGAGGCGTGTGAGATGTGCGCGAAGATGGTCCCGGAGGCGTTTACGTGCGTCGCGGATGCTACAGCGACATTGCCATTCTATGACGGGACGATTGACGTGGTTTTGAGCGTATTCGCCCCTCGCGTGCCCAAAGAGCTCGCGCGCGTGTTGAGAGGAAATGGTCGCGTCGTCGTCGTCAGCCCTGAGCCCGAGCACATGAGTGAGCTTCGGGAAGATAAGGATATCGGCGTGACGGTGGTCGCCGTAGAGCCCGGAAAAGCCGAACGCGTTGACGAAGGCATGTCGCAAGCCGGGTTTAAAGTCGCAAGTCGTCGCTCGATTCGCGGCACAATGTCTCTCGATGGTGATGCTGTGGCTAATTTAATCATTATGGGACCGTCGGGGTATCATAACGATGCGGAGGCGATTGAAAAGGTGCGCGCCAGGGCGGAGCCGCGCGACGTCACCAAGGCGTTTACGTTGACGGTTTATGAAAAATAATAAAAATATATTGACGAGTAGAGCGTAGATTGTAGAGTGTAGAACAGTAGTGTACATGTTATCATTACAAATCAATCATCAATCAATATTCATATCAATCCATCAGTTGCGTCGCATCTTCGTACCGTACACGGGCGCCGTCGCGCGGACGACGACGTGCCCGGCGTCTTGATTCTCCTCGTACGCCAAGCCAAACTGATCGAGCCAAGCTTTAATAGTCTTATACACCACGGGTCCTCCTTTGGAGTGAATACCACGGCCGGTGATGAGCTTCATAGACCAATTCGACGTCACGAGCGGGCTGACGCGAACCATTTCGCGTTCCAATTCCCGCACCGCGTCGACGCGCGAAAACCCATGGAAATCAATCACGACGTTGAACTCGGTGTCGTCGTCGAATCTCGGCATGGCTTTCGACATGGCCATGCGTTCTAACGCCACGCGCTTGCCGAGTTTGTCGCGAATGCGTTTTTCGAGCTCGGCGTCGCCACCTGTTTTACGAAGCAGACGCAACTTCTCCATTTCTTCGTTGAGGTCGTCCACCCACTCTTGCTTCACCAAGATGTTCGCCGCCCGTCGCGCGGCGAGCATGGAACTCGCGCGATCACCCTGTAACGATGTCCACTGGCGCACCGCGTGCTCGACATGTGGACGACCACGAATGGCGGGACCGTCGGATTTAAAGTACGCCCCGACGCCGACGTGACCGTAGCCGTAATTGCCCCGCGACATGCCCGCGCAGCGAAACCCGAGCTCAATCGCCGGCGTTGACGGCTCGTCCACATCCTTTGTCGGCGGCGTCGGCGGCTTCTTCTTAGTTGGAATAATGTTTAGATTTTGTGAGAGAAGGGTACTTTCAATCATGTATGCGGCGATTTCTTTTGAGCATCCGCTTTCGACGTACCGTTCGTGAATCCACTCCGTGTCTTGGCCTTCAAACATTTCACACAATTCAATATACTCTTGCTCTTGACTCGCCGCTTGAGCATTCGAGCCGTAACTCGCGGCGCGAAACAACTCGTGCGCGTCCAAGGATGCAGACTTCGACGTCGACGCTGGAAAGCTTTCGTCGTAGAAATTAGAGTCGTCATCGTCGGAATCGTCAGAGTCGTCGTACGATTCCACATCCGAACCGTCGTTATCCAAACTATACCCATCCGAATCGTACGTCTCATCTAAATCCGCGCACGTATCATCAATCGCCGACGACTTGACGTATCGAACACCGCTCACGCTCGCGCCGTACGGCCCCACGCGCATCGCCTCGCGCACTTCATCCATCGACCTCGCGACCCATCGCACCGAAGCGTCGCTCGCGTCGCACATCATCACCCCTAACGTTCCCTCAAGCACACGCTCCGCCCCGATCGCCGCCAGCGGCAACGCCGTCCCATTCGCCACCGCGCGCGCCAACACGTCCCCACACACCGACCACGACGCGTGTTCCGCGACGTACACCGACACGTGCGGCGTCGCGTGCGCCACGGCGATACCAAACAGAAACTGCGCTTCGGTGAAATCAACGCCTATAACGAACGCCTGCGCGTCCGCCTCGCCCTCACCGCTCGCCACCGTGACGGCATTAAACGTCACCGTCGCATCGTGCGAAGCATCGAGCGGGAACGCGGCGAGATCGCGGCTCGAAGGCGCGTACACGCACGTCACGTGGTCACCCGAGAGCTTACACCCTTGCGGCGTGTCTTCGCTCCCGCGCGCGTCGCGGGCGATCGCGAGCACGGCGGCGCGCGAGCGTTCGGTGAGAAAGACGCCGAGGTAGTGCGGACGCCACGCCGGCGGCGGCATGTATGGGGCGCCGCGCGCGCGCGACGACGACGACGAGAGGCGAGGAATGGAGCTTGGCTCGGCTCGGGCGTGATTACGCGACGCTCGACGGCGATCACGCGACGCGCGAGAGACGCGCGAGAGACGCGCGTGCGTGAGGCGTGACGCTGGCGTCGGGTTCGCGCGACGGGCGACATAGGGCGACGACGACGACGACGACGAAAGGGGACATTCGATTCAAGATTGTCTCTCGGAAGTGGTTAACAATTACGCGCGTCTTTGCGGTGGATTTCGCGCGGCGCGACGTCGCGTGACGGGAGACGATGTTACTCAAACGCGAGCAGTTGATGTTTTTAGCCGCGGTGTTGATTGGCGCGTACGGCATCGACCGTGGGTTGACCGCGATGGTGTGGCTCGCGGCGGCGTATTACGCGACGAGGCGCGTCGCGATTGCGCGCGATGCGTATTATTCTCTCTCGATGCGACGTTTCGGGCGCGATATATAATCGGGTAACGATGCGGTACTGATTGGTGATGTGTTTTCTGTGCGTGCGTAGGTTTTTCTTGCTCAAGCGCGCGATACGCGCGATTAGACGATTAAAGGAGCTTCGCGCGGCGGCGTTGAAGCGGTCAAACGAGCTTCGCGGGATGCTTTTAGAAGAATATAAGGTCAAGGCGTTTCAGAGCGTATCGTTGCGGTTGTTTGATTTACCGCATCAACCGCGAAGGATGCGGCAGGCGATGCGCATTTGGCGCACGTGGCGCGAGCAGACGAAATTGAAGGCGAAACTGAAGGATATTCGTGGCGACGGGTTGAGCGCGTTGCACCAAGCCGATGAAGAATGGCTCGATGCGATGTCTGGATTGTCTGGAGCCAAAGCGAACGAGAGCGATACAAATGTTGATTACGCCATGGAGGCGTTGAAAGCGGCATCGGTGTGCCGCGGGATGTCACAAGCGCAGTTGCGCGCGCTGCGCGCCAAGACGCGGACGATGTCGGTGCGCGCGAGAGAACGCGTCGGCGCCACGGTGACACGCGACGAGTTAACCATTTTAGTTGGAGGCGACATAGAATTACGAGGCTCGGTGGAATTAGACGTGAGCGAACGCGGCGGTGGCGAAGCGCGCGCGATGTCCACGACGTGTTCGCGGCCTGGAATGATATTAAATTCGCTCATGGATATTTTAGAGCACATTCCAGAGCGCGTTGACAGCGCGCGCGTCGATGAAAACGCAAAACCAGAAAGCGTGGCAGGAGCAGTAGAGGCAACAGTCGTTTCGAACAGAGCGATGGACGCTAAGGCGCCGATATCGCCGCGTTCATCATCCGCAGAACGCGTGCGCGTGTCTCTGACGGTTGGAGACAACCACACAAAGACGCGTGAACCGTCTCGCGTCTCCGCGCGCGCTGGCGACCGCGGCTGCGTGCTTGCCGTCGTGAGCATGGCCGACTATCACGAGTGTGCGGGATACATTATCGGCACACAGGGTGTGGCGTTGAAGCTCGCGTCCGGATTTACGACGATTTGTAAGTATCTGTGCATGGTGGGCGACATCAAGGCGTTATGGGTGAATCCGCAATCCGAAGACGCCGACGCCAAAGCCGACGCGCTGCCGACGAATTCCATGGATGAGAACGCGCCACTAGCGTGCGCTTCATCGTTGGTTCGATTTTTAGGCGAAGATACAGCGCAGATGATTGATACTTCAAAGGTTCAAGAGGCGCTGGAACGCGGCGGGTATCGTCGGCGCTCGAAACCGACAAAGACTTCTGGCGGCGGATTTTTCAGCAGCCGGAAATCTAACGCAAAGGCGACTGCTACGTGTCTTCCCGACTCGTCAATCGTCCTCGAAGCCAAGGTGTATCCACCCGGGGCGACGGTGCTAGAACAAGGCGCGTCGGCTGCAGCGTTAATCATCGAACACGGCTCGGTCGAGGCATTTTTGGGCGCCGTACCGCACGGTGTAGAAAAGCCACCACGGCCCACCGATCCAGTGTCACCTACTGCGTTGGCGCAGCGTAAAACGATGACGATTGACGCGCCGATTTTTACGGCCACAACTGGTGACATTGTCGGCGGCCATCTCATGCTCACCGGTCAAAGAAGCGGATTGACGATTCGCGCCGGCAGAAACGGCGCCGTCGTCGTGGCGTTGCGGCTCAGTGCGTATGCGCGTCTTGCACGCGCTCTTCCAGATATCCATCGAACGTCCGCTGCAGATTTAGCGCGACGCGTTCGCCGCGCTCCGAGCTCGCTCGTGTGGGACCGCTGCGGTGCAGAGATTGACATGCTCCAAGCAGGCGAGAGTTTGCGGCAACTCAATGGCGGCGTGCACATCGTTGTCACGGGGTGCCTTCGCGAACAACTGGAGGAATCCATCGCGCTCGCGCGTGCGAGTTCTTCAGGGAATTTACTAAAGCGTCGAACGTCGTCGGGCGATGTAAAGATGAGCGCGGCAAATCCGTTGATGGCGGCCGGCTACATTGTCGGCCCTGGGGAAGCCACGGGTGAAGATTCCGTGCTCGCTGAGTCCTCATCGATAGATTTTACGTCGCCTAAACTTCGTCGCGCATCAAGCGGTACGCCATCGCGCATCGTCGCTCGCGCCGTGCGCGATTCTCAAGTGCTGTGGATTTCCAGCGCCGGTCTGGACACGCTCGCACTCGCTGCACCGGCGGCGTTCGTCCGTCTTGCGCGCGGCTTGGGCTTGCGCGAAGCCAATCGAAGCGCAGCTCTTAGTTCCACGAATGCGCAAGCGTCGCACAACATCCCAGGCATCAGTCAGCCGCAAACGACGTCGACGCGCTCGACGGCGCCAAAAACCGTATCCATCATTCCTGTCACGGAAGGCGCGGCGTTAAACTTGGATGAGTTCTGTCACTCGTTGACGTATGCGTTGCGTAAGATTTGCCGCGTTCGCGCCGTAGACTCTGCATCTCGACTCACCGAACTCGGTCAAGCCGCTATCGGTCCGCTCGCCGAAGAAGCCGCGGCAAATTGGCTATCACAGCTCGAATCAGCGTACGACGTCGTGGTCCTCAAAGGCGACCCATTCCCGTCACCTTGGTGCACGCAATGTGCGCGACATAGCGACCTCGTGCTCCTCGTTGCGAGCGCAGAAGACTTTGCACCGCTCCCGAGCGAAGGACGCGCGCTTCAAGAACGCCTCTTGCACGGTCAAGGCGCGACCAAGCTCCAACGTACGCTCCTCGCTCAGCGTGAGTTGGTCATTCTTCATCAAGACGCCGAACACACGCCGACGAATACTAAGCTCTGGCTCGAAGCGTTCAGCGTGCGTCGACACCATCACGTGGCTATGCGAGCGCCAAGTGGTCTCGCGCCCGCGCACGCGGCGCGTCTGGCGCGTTCATTGCGGCAACTCTCCGTGGGCGTCGTGCTCGGCGGCGGCGGCGCGCGCGGTCTCGCCCACGTCGGCGTGCTCGCAGCTTTGGAAGAAGAAGGCGTACCAATCGATGCCATCGGTGGAACGTCTATCGGTGCTATGGTTGGCGGCGCATACGCGCGCGACCCGAGCGCATTGCTCGTGCGAGCGACCACGGGCAGGTTTGCAAAGGAAATGTCCAGCCTATGGCGTCGGTTGATGGATATTACGATCCCAGTCGTGAGTTACTTCACCGGCACCGCCATGAATATCGGCTTACGCTCGACGTTCGGTGCGACAAAGATTGAAGACTGTTGGTTGCCGTTCTTTTGCTGCACCATGGATTTAATCTCGTGCGTGCCCATGGTGCATCGGAACGGTACGCTGTGGCGATACGTGCGAGCGAGCATGGCGTTGGTTGGCTTTCTCCCGCCCGTGTGCGACACCGAACCCGGAGACGATTCGAAACTTCACGTTTTAGTCGATGGTGGATACGTAAATAATTTACCCACGGATGTCATGCGCGCACTCGGCGCGCGGTACGTCATCGCTGTCGACGTTGCGGGCGAAGGATTACCAGGACGAGCATTCAAGCCGTGGGGCGACGGCATCAGTGGCACGATGTTGTTGTTCAGATCGTTATTACCGCGGTGGCTCGGCGGTGGGCACTCGATTCCGACCATGGCAGATATGCAAGGGCAATTGCCATTCGTGACGGATACGGTTAAGAGTCAAACACGGCTGCGAGACGTCGACGTGTACGTTCGGCCACATGTCGCGACGTATGGGATTTTAGAGTTTAACAAGTACTCGCACATCGTCGCCGCCGGATATACGGCGGGGATAAAACTTGCGCGGGAGTGGAAGTCGCAAAATCCTGACGTAGCATTATTGCTCGAGCAAGGTTTGCAGATTCGTAAAGGGTTACTCGGAGCGAGCGCGCACAGGGCGCGAAAAGCAAATATGCCGAGCGCAACGCATTCGCGCGAATCCGATTTGGATGACTTGGCGAACGTCGACGACGACGACCATACCGTGGGTATCGATCGCGGAGACCCATTGATGGCGTTGACAGAAAATGCCTTATTGAGTGACTTTGAAGACGACGAGGCAGTGCGTCCAAATCGCGTTGGAGGCTTTGCGTTGCATCGCACGCACTCTGACTGCGCCAACGGCGCGGCGACGTCGATTTGGGGGACTCCCGAGCCCGCAAACCGAAGACGATCGCGCACCATGCACACCAGCGATGAAGATTGACTCAATTTTGATGAATGAACAGTACTATAGTAGCTAGCTAAAATGTTTGTAGTTTGATATACACTTTATGCGCGATTCGCGAGTTTCACGCGTACGGTTTGTTGGACGGAGGCAACGTTCCCGCGACGCGTTGCCGATGCCATTTCCCACCTTCATGCTCAACTCGTTGCGCATCGCTGGTAAATATCTTTCGACACAACGCGCAGTGCGGGCCAGGAGGGGGTTTCACAGCCCGCGGCGCGCGCGGTGCCGCATCCACCGGTCCTCGAATGGCTTTCGCGTGCTTTTTGCCTCGACAGTGTTCGACATACTGCGCGTCGCTCGTAAAATCCATATCACACGCATCGCACCTCGGTCGCGCCGCGCGCGCCGCCAGACGACGAGCTAATTCTGTCTCTGGAAGTGCAGGCGGTGGATTGGATCCTGGCGCGGATGCGGAAGACGTCGCGTTCGCTTTCGCGCTCGCGCCCGCGCCCGTCCCGCGCTTGCCCAAGAAACTCGCACCTTTCCCACGATAATCGTTCCCTTCCGGAAGCAAACTCTTCGGCAGAGGCGCTATGCGTTCTAAATCTTCCCCACCGACGATAATCATCGGCTCGTCGTCGCCTTCGGCGTCCCGCGTGGACTTTTTATGCTTTTTCTTTGCGCGCTTCTTGTCCTTTTTTGCACTTTTCGCCTCCTTCTTTGCACGTTTACGCGCGCGCGAGTCATCGGACGCGCTCGAACTCGCCTCTGACGCATCGCTATAGCTATCCTCGTCCTCCTCGAGCGCACGAAGCTTCGCTTCGAGCGCGGCGAGGTCGGCGTCGATCGCATTCAACGCCGGCGGGGCCATCGGCGTCGCATTCTGACGGGCTCGCTCCATATTCTATACAATTTCATGGTATCAAATCCCAAACGCGTCGCACCACGGTACATTTTATAAATGTAATAGCAATAAAATCTACACAATACGTAATCTCGCCCACGCGCGTGTGTGGCCCCGCCGCCGGCGGCGCCTGTCGGCACACCACACCGCGCCGCCGCCGGCATGTCGCACGACTTCACGTCCGCCCACGCCCAGGGCGGCGCTCAACCGCAAGTCGCGAGCGTATTATGCTGCCTGTGCGCGGTCCCGATGTGCCCCAACCCGGCTGGGATGTGCGTGGAGTGCATTCGAACCCAGATCGACATCACCGAAGGCATCTCGAAAGAAGCGACGGTGCAGTACTGCTCGACGTGCGAACGGTATTTGCAACCGCCGAAACATTGGATACGAGCGGATTTAGAGTCCAAGGAGTTGCTGACGTTTTGCATTAAGCGTATTAAGGGATTGCAAAAGGTCAAGTTGGTGGACGCGGGGTTCATTTGGACGGAGCCGCACTCCAAGCGGTTAAAGACAAAGTTGACGATTCAAAAGGAGGTGTTGAATGGGGCGATTTTACAGCAAACGTTTGTGACGGAGTTTGTTGTTGCGTGGCAAATGTGCGATGCGTGTGCGCGTACGGCGGCGAATAGTGATCAATGGAACGCGTGCGTGCAGGTGCGACAAAAGGTGGAGCACAAGCGTACGTTCTTATTCTTGGAGCAGTTAATCTTGAAACATGGGATGGAACAGAACACGATTGGGATAAAGAGTCAACCGGATGGGTTGGACTTTTATTACGGACATCGATCGCATGGGTTGAGGTTTGTGGATTTTTTGAATAACGTCGTGGCTATTCGAGCGAGAAACGACAAGCAATTAGTGTCGCATGACGCGAATAGCAACACATACAATTATCGGTTTACGTTCATGGTGGATATCGTGCCAGTGTGTAAAGATGACGTGGCAGTGATTCCGTTCAAGTTATCCAAAGAGTTTGGATTAGTAGGTCCGGTGATGCTGTGTACGCGAGTATCAAATTCGTTGCAATTTACCGACCCGGTGACGATGCGACAAATTTGGATTGATGCGGAAAAATATTGGCGCCAACCGTTCCGCGCGATCATGTCATCCAAGGGTATGATTGAATACACCGTGCTTGACGTCGATGTCGATCACAGCACGCGACAAGGGAAGTTGTGTATGGCTGAAGTAGAAGTCGCCCGTACGAGTGATTTCGGCGCCAACGACACGACGTTTTTTGCAAAGACACACTTGGGTTTTATTCTTCAACCCGGCGATACGGTTTTAGGGTACGATATGACGAACATTCAAATCGTCGACCCTGAACTTGAAAAGTACTCGGGTAAACACCAAGGTACAGTGCCTGATGTCATTCTCGTCAAGAAGTCATACGCCGAAAAGCGTCGCCGGCGACGCGAAAAGGGTGTCGAAAGAAATTGGAAGCTTCAACGCATGCAAATCGAGGAAGCTGAAGAAAGCGCTAGAAATAGATCCGCCGGCGATCGCATGGCACAAGATGAAGAATTGTTCTATCAAGAATTGGAGGAAGATGAGGATGTACGCGCGCAAGTACAAATCTTTAGAGACGACGCCGCGGCGGCTCGAGCGGCGCAAGCCACTCACGGCGACGACGATGACGATGACGACGTTCCGGAAGTTCCTATTGAAGAACTGCTCGATGAACTATCGCTTATGAATAGAACGTCCAATGACGCGGAAGAAGAGTATGAAGACGATGACGATGGCGATGAAATGATGGAGTAGTCTAGCGCGAGAGATTTTGTTTGATTATTATTGATAGGTACCGGTAGGTACCGGTAGGTACCGGTAGGTACCGGTAGGTACCGGTAGGTACCGGTAGGTACCGGTAGGAAAAAAAATAGACGAGATTTTGTTTGATTATTATTGTACCGGTAGGTACCGGTAGGTACCGGTAGGTACCGGTAGGTACCGGTAGGTACCGGTAGGTACCGGTAGGTACCGGTAGGTACCGGTAGGTACCGGTAGGTACCGGTAGGTACCGGTAGGAAAAAAAATAGACGAACGCGAACACCGCCGCGTTTTTAATAAAAGTACTCATTCGTGCAGTGCTTTACAAGTTTTTAATTTTGTTTCGCGTACTCATCAATCCTCGTCAACCTCGTCGTCGAAATCCTCGTCAACCTCGTCGTCAAAATCCTCATCAACCTCGTCTTCATAATCGGAGTTAAAATCGTCTGCATCAAGGTCTGAGTCGTATGGAATATCATCGTCGTCATCAACGTCGTCAAAGTCGTCAATTTCATCATCGCTATCGTGATGTTCTCTGTTCATCAGAAAAAAGCGACGAAGCGATGGGATGGCTACGGAGTTCAAAAAGTTAGTCACCGCCTTTTTGTGCTCCTCGTCTAAAAGCCGTTGTGCAGCCTCCGTCTCGGCGTCATCGGCGCCAGCTTCCGGTTCTTCCAAGCTTTGCCAATTTTGACGATGGGCGATCAGCGCACACACTCGATCGGTGATGCTTTGCACTGTCGGTGTGTCGCGCGCAAACTTCAACGCGTTGACATTCTCCTTGCGGCAGTGTTCATAAATGTTCTTTGTAATGTGTAAAAGCGCTTGCATGCGAATCGGCGGCGGCGCGTGATCGAGACGGCGACGTAAATCCGCGCTCTGGCTAATTAACGTTGCCGTAACGTTTGTGACTATTTCGATTTGCTCCATGTAAGTGTCCTTTACCGCATCGCCCTTGGATCCGGAGGCGTGATGTTCGGTCAACGCGCGCAACGCCGCGTCCACCACCGCGCTTCCGCTCGACGTCTCCAACGGCGGCAACGCCGGTGGGTCCAGTTGATTCCCAAACCAATCCCATCCGATGTGCTTGTTGAATATGTACATGACCACATCGTAATCAAGCGCACTGAGCAAGCAATTCCTATCCTTCATACCGAGTAAAATCGTTTGCACGACTTCTCGATAGCGCACCGGAAACGACGCGTGCGTCTCCTTCATTGGCTCCCACAACTTCCATCGCACGCCATACTGCACCTTACCCACAAACCTTCGATCACGACGCAAACTGGTAATCGAGTACGAGTTCTCCTCGTACCAGGGCGCGCTCGTACCGAACGGCACCGAACTTAAATGCGCGTACCCCGGCCAAATTTGCAAAATACCGTCATCCTTTGGTCGCCCACACAAATCCGGCGCGTCATCGTACACCAAACCCTGATCAGACTCCTCCGCGCTGTGCACATATAACTCAAGTTTCTCCCCTGGCGAGAATTCGATCGGTTTTGCGAAATCCAGGCGCACTAACGTCTTAAAATCGCTCGCGCCCACGTCGGCGTCGTACGCCAGGGTCCAGCTCGACGCATCCAACAATCGCCGAATTCGCCCATCATCCGCGCGGTAACTCCCATACCGCTCCGTCGTATCCGCCGCACACACCTCATTATCACGCGTCACATCGCACACGCGATAATACACCTTCATGGCGCCTAACCCACCGCGAACGCTCAGCGCATTGACTTCACACGCCGCGACTGGGGCCACGGATGCGTCGCACGTGAGCGCGAAAAACACCCCCGAAAACGAGTGATCGCCGCGATCCTCGGTGGTGGTTTCGAAGGATGCGTAGTGGATGTCCTCACTGGCGCGTTCGAGGGCGAGAAGAGCCATGACGACGGGCGGTGAGGGCGTGGAGGTGTGAGGGAGGGTGTTTCGCGCGTCAGGGGTGGTGTAACTGTATTCGCGCGGGCTCGATTTGGGCGAATGAAGCCACGAACCGCACGCGATCGAGCGGTGCGCGCGCGCGATGGACGCACTGAGGGTAAGTGTTTGGTTCTGGCGCGGCGTCGCGCGGCGGCGTAATGATTACAAGGGTTTTTTGCGGAATGTTTATAAAGCGCGTGGATATTTTTGTCGGCGGCGCGGCGACTACTCGCGCTCGCTCGCGGTGTGGTTTTCGGATGCAGAGTACTCGCCATCGGCATCGTTGGCGGGGTCAATCGCGCGGACAGGTGCAGATTTCTCTTTGTTGGGTGAATCCGTGAGTGATGCAAGCCCGGATGCGGATCCACGCATGGATCCGCGGCGCCTGAGCGTTTTTGCCGTACGCTTCTCCTCGACGCGCTTAGCCAACACGGCTTCGACGCGAGGAATGTCCTCGGGCACGCAAATTTTCGGCGCGACATAATCCACGGTGACGACTTTAATCTTGTATCCATTCTCCAACGTGTTCAACACTTCCAAATTTTCCTGTTTTTGCAGCGGCGTCGGATCTGACGCTTGCAACATGCGTAAATAATCCGCGTCGTACACCGTCACCCCGAGCTGATGCCAATAATTCCCCACGCTCTCGCGGATCAACACTCCATTAGCATCTAAAGTCTGTTTACGCTCATCCATACGCGCTGGGATCAAGCTTCCGCTAAAGTACAATGCGAACCCGTTGACGTCGAAGACACACTTTGGCCTCGAGTCACGCGCGATTTCCTCTTCATCCATCGCCGCCAGCGCCGTGCTCATCACGCACCACTCATCGCCGTTATTCTCAAGTTCCATTATGCACGCATCGATGACCTCGGTCTCGATCATGGGCTCATCCGCGCCCACGGCACACACCGCGTCCCAACCGCCTCCAGTCGCCCGAGCCGCGCACGCCGCCGCCCGCGACGCGCTTCCTCGCCCTTCCCCGTTCATCTCCTCCGTAATCATCACCACCTCAGCATTAAACTGCCGGGCAACTTCAGAAATCCTGTAATCATCCGTGACGACGACCACGCGATCGAGCGCGGTGGATTTCTTTGCCGCTTCATACGCGCGCGCGAAAGCCGGTTTCCCGTGCACAATCGCCAACGGTTTCCCCGGAAACACCCCGTCGTCGTACACGGCCACGATCACGCCTAAGGCGTACGACTTGGACTTGTTCGTCCCTCGCGCGCCCTTGGATCCGGCGTTGAGCGCGCGCGCGCGGCGTTTAAGCCGTCGAGCGCGCCTTCGCTGGGCCACCACCGGCGAGCGTGAATCGCGCTCCGTGCTCGACACCTTATCCGTCACCGTAAACGCGAGCGCGCCGGCGGCGAGACTCAACACTGGGCGCCATTTCGTCACCAGCGCGGCGAGGAGCGCGCGCACGGGTGGCGGAAGCATCGCGTTGTGACGTTGACGTCCATGGCTTCACTCCATGGCGAACGCGAGGATCCGCTCGCGGATTCGCGCGCGCCGCGCCGCGATGCGCGCCGCTCTCGCGCTCCTCGCGTGCGCGGCGATCGCCCGCGCATTCGGGCGCACCCGCGAGCGCGTCCGCGACGACCGCAGCGCGTTTGCGGGCGATGATGATCGTGAAGTCAGATTTAATGCAATCAAAAACGCATCAGTTGACGCACCAAAGATGCGTCGCCGGTCGTCGTATTGGGCGCCCGGGATCACCACGGACGACGTCAAAAGAAACGACATCAAGTCTGCCGCGCGTGAGGCGTTCGCGGCGTACGAGGCGGTGGCCATGGGACACGACGAGTTGGCGCCAATGTCCAACCGCGGCGTCGACGACTTTGGCGGTTTCGGCGCGACGCTCGTCGATAGTTTGGATACGTTGTACGTGATGGGGTTACGCGAGGAGTTTACTCGCGCATTGATGTATTTAAAACGGCGAGATTCTGCGTTGAGTGCGCTCGCGCGCGGCGAGGTGAATCGGGATGTGTCGGTGTTTGAGACGAATATTCGGATATTGGGCGGGTTGTTGTCGACGTACGATTTGACGGGTGACGCGGACGTGTTGGAGTTATCGGAGACGTTGGCGTCGAGGTTGTCGGCGGCGTTTCAAACGCCGAGTGGTGTGCCTCGTTCGTTTGTGAATGCGAAGACTGGGCATTCGTTTGGGTTGCCGTGGGTGGGGAAGGCGTCGATTTTGGCGGATTTTGGGTCGATGCATCTGGAATGGGCGACGCTGAGCGCTCGCGCGCGCAATCCAATTTACGAAGCGCATACGGCCGCAGTTTTTGATAAAATTATGGCGACACCCGTGGCGTCGTCGACGCCGACAGGATTGTTTCCGGTGCTTTTTAATCCCGAAACAGGCGCGTGGGTTGGGCAAAAGGTATCGTTTGGATCTCTCGGCGATTCATTTTACGAGTATTTAATCAAGTGCTGGCGGTCGTTGGACGCGCTGCACGAGGCGGATGCATGGCGGAGGGCATTTGACGCCGCCATGGCGGCGATGAAAACATCGCTCCTTCATACGTGGAAGACGTCAGAAAACGGTGAGCGGTTTGCATACGTCGCGCCGCTGGGTGGCGACGCAACGTCTATGGAGCACTTGACGTGCTTTATGCCCGGGATGTTAGTCCTCGGCGGCGCGGAGGCACCCACGCAAGCGCTCGCCGATGACTACGTGCAAATGGCCAAAGATATTGCGCGCACGTGTGTAGCTATGTACACTTCCACTCCGACTGGTTTATCGGCTGACACTGTGCAATTTGTCGCGAACGCGACGTCGCCGACATTCACAGTGCGTAAGAGCATTCAACGTCCTGAAACAGTCGAGTCGTTGTTTTATCTCTATCGCAAGACGGGCGACGACGCCTACCGCCAGCAAGCGTGGACGATATTTCAAGCCATGAAGCGAAACTACCGAACATCGAATGGTGGGTGGCAAGGCATCAAAGACGTGAGCGTAGAGCACGCGCAAGGGGATGATAAACAGCAATCGTTTTTCCTCGCCGAGACGCTGAAATATTTATACCTGACGTTTAGCGACGGTGAGACGATGCACCTGGATGAATGGGTATTTAACACTGAGGCGCATCCGTTCAAGATTACCAAGAATGTAACAACAGTAGAAGCCGCAGTAGCCATGTAAAAGTTGAGAAATTAGTTTTGCGTGAATATTATATAAATTGAATGCGTCGTTGTCCTGAAACGCGCGCTTCATGCACTAGTATACGCAAGCCGCACAAGTACAACAGTAGCATAATGGAATAACATGTTAATCGTGATGTTTTAGCGTCGCGCCGGCGCGCGTCGTGTGATCAAATGAATACAAACAATCAATTCAAAGCAGTAGTGACAGAATGAAACAAGAAACAATAGTGATACCCGTCGTCGTCGACTTTAGAAGATGACGTTGTCGACGACGACGTCGGTGTCGTCGGATGCATTCGAATCTGAGTGCACCGAACCTCGTGTTGGTGAACGTGGTCGACAATGACCAGGGCAATGAGTCGCCCCTTTAGCGTTCGAAGAATCCAAAGAAGTGTGAATGAATGTGCGGACATCCGCGTAAGAATAAGAAGACAGATTTAACTCGCTGTCGAATACGAGCTCGCGCGCTGTCGCACGAAGGCCGGGCTTCTTTTCCACGCATCGCTTGAGAGTAGCGCGAAGGGCGATAGATGCGTCATCGTCGCCTGAAACTGCACCGTCGATGTCGATGTCCTCTTCGCAAATTTGTACGACGAGTCCGAGCGGACCGCCGTCTTCAATGTCAAAGACGCCGCGACCGAGAATGGACTCGAGAATGGTGATGCCCATGCCCCAGACATCGGCAACGTCACTGCATAGACCGCGACTGACGCGTTCTGGAGACATGTACGCGATGGTGCCCACCATGGTGTCGTCTTCCACTCGTCGAATAACAGCGTCGGCGCCGAAACCGACTTTCGACGGTTGACCATTCGCGCCGCCGACGACGTATGTTAACGGAGAACACAAACCGAAATCGCTCAACTTGCACGCGCCATCCTCATCAACCAATATATTCGATGGTTTAACATCGCGATGGGCGACACCAACCTTGTCGTGCAAGTACGCCAAACCATTCGTCACGCACCGCGCGACAGCCATCGCGGCGCGCGGCGCTCGAGCCATCGACCCGTGCGTGCGCCAAATACGCTCCAGCGACCCTAATGCCATGATTTCCAAACCAAGTGTCATAGAATTAGCCCGAGCATCAAAACCAGCGCCAACGCACCGCACGATTCCCGCGTGTGGATCCTCAGACATCATCGAAGCCTCGCGCTTTGACCGCTTTGACCGCCGACGCGCTCGCCCAGTCAACGCCCCAAACGACCCACACGACGACACATCCGAAGACGACACTGACGATGACGACGACACAGACATACCAACATTGAGTTTACGCAATATCCTAATCTCATTCAACGCCTGCGCCGCGTTTTCGCGATCGTAACACTTCATCGTCTTCAACGCCACGACTTCACCCGTGCGCTCGCGCGTCCCCGCGCGCACCGTTCCGCACGCCCCGAACCCCAAATACGCCCCGCTCGACACCGGCGCGGGCATGAACGCATCCACCAGATCAACGAGCGACTGCGACGACCCGAACGCGTCGTCATCCATCGCCTCATCGTCGCATGCCTCGCGCGTTTCACACGTCATCCGACGTTTCGCACCCCCAAAGCGATGCGACATCCACGTCATCGCGCGCACCGCGCGCTCGTCGTCGTCGTCGTCGTCGTCGTCGTCGATATCCACCACCGGCGTCGCGCGCGAAATCGGCGCGTGCATGACGCGCGCGCTCGCGCGCGCGGGGCTGTACCGCACGCGACGACGCTTCGAGAGCGCGAGACCAACCGATCCGCGCGATCGCTTTTTGCGGCGCTTCGCCCCATCCTAAACTGCCGTTTCGTTCGCGCGAACGAAAAGGCAATCAAGGCTTGGCGCCAATCGCGACTCGTCGCGCGAGGGGACGATGTTCGGACATGCGGTGTGCGCGCGCGCCCGCCGGAGACCTCCCGGCGACGCGGGAAACGACGCGGCATCCTAAACTGCCTTTTCGCTTGCGCGAACGAAAAGGCAATTAAGGATCGGGCGTGGTGATGCGAACCGTCACACGTAGACCTTCGTACTGCACGTCGTACAAATGCCATCATACAATCACCATGAATACTACATATTTATTATTATCCTTATATATATATTATATAGTGTATAGTATTGGTCAAGTGCACACGTTGGGGGTAGAGATGAGGTTTATGATATATCGAGGCGTATATCGGTCGGTCGGACAATGTGTGTTTTGATTGGTGCATACATGTTTTTGTGCTTTTTCATTGGCTCGTACAGTATCTCGCATGGAGTGTGTTTTGTGCGTTGAGTCATGACTCGTCGCACGCGTTCCGAGCGCCAGATCCCGAACGCCGACGCGCGTGCCGCCCAGCGCGCGCGGCGCGTCACTATTGAACGCAGAATACGATGTCTGGACGAGGTAAAGGAAAGACCGGTAAAAAGGCCACGAGCCGCTCCGCCAAGGCTGGGCTCCAATTCCCGGTGGGCCGTGTCGCGCGCTACTTGAAGGCTGGCAAGTACGCCACCCGCGTCGGTGCGGGTGCCCCGGTGTACTTGGCTGCCGTGCTCGAATACTTGTGCGCGGAAGTGCTCGAATTGGCGGGTAACGCGAGCCGCGACAACAAGAAGTCGCGCATCGTGCCGCGCCACATTCAGTTGGCGATCCGCAACGACGAGGAATTGTCCAAGTTGTTGGGTACGGTGACGATTGCCGCCGGCGGCGTGCTCCCGAACATCCACTCGGTGTTGTTGCCGAAGAAGTCCAAGGGCAAGAGCGGCTCGGCGAGCCAAGAATATTAAATCCTCAATTCAATCGTTTTGTATTGATGGGTGATTTGATGTCTTGCAGCGCGCGCGTTCGTCGGTTGAAAATATTTTAAAAATTTCAAACCAAACCAGAAACGGCGACGCGCGTCGACGACTATAAAAAAAAAATCTGGTGTTTCATTTAACACCACCATCGTGCTTGAGATTGTTTCATGCATTCGTACCGGTACCAATCATCAATCATTATATTTAAAGAATTCTACTACTCTAGTATATGCGTTTCGAGCTCCACCGCGAAGAGAAGGTGCTGAAATATTAATCGTCGTTGGATGGCAATGCCAAGCGCGACACGACTTTGGTGGCGTCGCGTTGCAACTTATCGAGCGGAAACGCCGTACGCACCATGAATTCGACACCCTTGCGCCCCTTTTGATGCGGACGCGCGATGCCGAGAAATTCGAGCTCGGCAACGGCGCGCGTGAAGCGCGCTTGGAGCTCCCATAGCTTTTCGCGCGTCAATCCAAACGTGCCTTTGCCCCGCGACGCCGCTTCGGCAGCCGCGGAGGATTTCACGGACGACGCGGATGATGGCGCATGTAGCGCGCAGAATCGCTGGAACCAATCGTGAATGTTTGCCTGTTCGCCGAAAATGGCGAGTAAACGGTACGCGGCGGCGGTATCTGGGAGCGACTTTGGAATTCTGCGCGACGCGTGCAAGTCGTACACATCCCGGCGGCAACACGAGCATCCCAACACTTCGCTCGGATCCACCAAAGTGTTCTCGAGAGTCAATCTCGGTGATGCTTGGAGAGCGTAGCGCACGCAATCGACGTCGGTGATGACGAATAAACCGCTCGCCGCGAGAGATTCAGGCGGGCGACTGGCGTACTTGCGCGCGACGGCGCGCAAGACGCCGCAAAACGCCGTCGCCGCCGCCGAAGCGCTCGCGTCGAGTCGAGCATGCGCTTTGCTTTCATTGCGTTTTCGTTCTTCCTCCGCTGCGGCTGTCGCCATCGCTGCGTTTCGTCGTCTCTCCTCCTCGTCGGCAACTCGGCGCGCGTCCAAAGCGTCGGCGCGCGCTCGAGGCGATGACCGTTCGCGCACCGGCGAAAGTGCGGGCAAAACCAATCCGCCATCACCCGTCGTCGTCATCGCGCCCGAGCTGTGACCCAAAGACGACCGCCCGGTTGCCGCGCCGCGCCCGCGTCGCGCGTTCATCATCGCCTCGAGCGCGGCGGCGTCTCCGTCGACGTCGTCGACGCGTTCGCGCTTGCACGCCACATCATCGTCGCGGCGAAGTACGTTTTCATCGTTGCTTGTCGTCGGCGTGAGTGCATTATCCACCACCATCGCAGCGTCCTCGCGCGCGATGGACCCGTCGTCAATACGCATCAATAAAAATTTCAATTCGCTCCCTTCGGCGCCGCGCATGACTTCATCCTCCTCCAAATGCGTCAACATTTCCTTGGCCAACGTCGCGATTTCTTGCGTACTAAAACCATCACATAATCGCGCGCAAGTGATTTTGATCAAATGTGCGCCTGGGGACTTGACGTCGTCGGCGAAATATTCAGCACGAGAGGCGTCTAGGAGTAAATCTGCCATGGTTGTCGTTGCGCGCTTTTTAAATTTTTCCTCGGCGGCGACGCAGACGAGATGAATGCATCGCAACGCGAGCTTCCATCGGCGACGCAAGCGATAGACATCGCGTAGGGCGACGATTAAATCGCGCTTTGTGGCAAAATCGTATTTTTTATGCGCGTACTCGAGCGCTTGAGCGTCGAGCGCGTCGACAAAGCGCTCGACGGCGTCGGCATATTCTTCGTCGCTGTCTTCGCCATTCGCGTAAGGCGCGCTCGCATCGCGCGTGAGCAGAGGACACACCGCACTCAGAGGCTCAGTCATAAAATGCGTCAACGTAAGCAAGTGAAGCGCACGTCGGACAGCGGCAAGGGAAAAGTCGTGCTCTTTGAATCGCGTGTGCAACGCGTTCAACACTGCGCTTCCAAACGCCGGGACGCGTTCGGGACTCAACAGTACTTGCTCCTGCACCGCCTCCATCATTTGCCCAGGCGCCCAAAGTTGAAACGCTTGCGCGTGAAGTAACGCCGCGGTGGCGGCGGGAAGCATGCCTTGAAGCGAGCTCACACTCGTGGCTAAGCCGAGCATGACGATGACGGGAACCGTCGACGCGTATTCGGCAACGCTCAAGAGGAATGAGTCCAAAACGCGCGCGTCAAATCCTTCTGTGTCTTCGACGACAATCACCACGGGGCGATCACGACCGATGACGGTGGGAAAACACGATGCATCATCATCCATGGCTTGTTCGTCGTTGACGTCGCGTTTAGTTTTACGTCTCGTCTTGCGCGCGGCGGTGGAATTGGAATTTGATTTACCGCCACCGCGCTTCTTTGATCCTGTATTCACGACGGTACCATCGCCGTCGTCATCATGAGCATCACCGCTTCCGATAGCTAACGTATTAGTGGCATCATCGACGCCGCCGTGTCCGCCGAAATCGTCGTCATCGACGCCGGCGGGCGCGAGGCGCTCCACGCGTTCGGCGCTCGCTTCGTCGTGCCAACGCTTCACCGCCCGCATGCTCTTCCCACTCCAATGCGCACCTGTTCGATCAAGCTGACGCAGAACAACCCCAAACGCAACACCTACACCACCCGATCCAACTCCGGCGCGCGCTTTCAAATCTCTCGATCGCAATAAAGCGCAGTGCGCTTCGCCGCGTCGTCTCAAATACGTCACCAACGCCGCAAACGTTTCTTCATGATCATCGCTATTCACCCCTCCCGCGAGCACGACGCCCACGGGCACGCGGCATGACGTCGCCAAGCGCCCACTCGCGATGCGCGCCATGCGCTCGCCGTGCGTCGCTTCCACGAAAGCGCTCACTTTGGTAAACGCGTCGGCGTTGGCGCGTGAGAGCACCTCTGAACAGTGCGCGTCAATCGCCCGCCAGCACGTCACATATGCCTCACCACGCGCCCGTCGCGCGGCTTCTGATTCATCGCGTAATATAGGTCCAAATCGCGGCGCCTCATCCCGCGCGCTCGACCTCCTCACGCCGTCACCGTCGTCATCGTCATGGCCATGGACATCTTCATCATCTCGCTTGGCGATCGTCTTCGCGCGCTTCGTGATGAACACCGCGCTCTTAATCGAATCCGTCGCGTGCGTAAACGACGATATATTTTTTTCGCTCGTCAACGCGAGGGCGTGAGACGCCATCGCGCGTCGCCCGCGCGCGGTGTTGTGACGACAGGTGATTATTAATTCATTTTAAATTTCGATTCAAAAAATCAAAGCTACACACAACCGCCGCGCGTCACATCCAGACGCACGTCATCGCGCGCACACCGCGCCGTCGAGACGCACCGCATTGTAACGCACCGCGCGCGTGCACGCGATGCCGCCGAAAAAGCCCGCGAAGAAGAGCGCCAAGGCGATCGAGAAGGAGCAGCGCGATGCAGTCAAAACCCAATTGGCGACGATTGAATCAAACATGCGCGCTGCGGGGTGCCGTCACGTGCTCGATTCGCTGTTCGACGCGGCGGTAGGGTTAGAATTATGGTTGAAGCGTAATTCTAAGGCGTTTCCGGCGGCGGCGGTGACGCAAAAGGTGGAGAGACTCGGGGAGATTGCCACGCTCGCGTGCGACGACAAGTTGGACGCGGAGCACGCGTATTGGGAGCTCGCGGGTTTGTATACGATTGTTCATCGCGAATCGAGTCGTAAAGAGTTGAATTTAGAAGCGCCGAGTTTTATATTTCCACCGTTTCCGTTGCCGTCGATGCCGGCGGATGATGTGCTGACGGTGGAGGATATCGAGGCGGCGATCGGGTGCGCCATCGAGGACATTCCGGCCAAGCTCGCGGAGATTGCGCGCGAGGAAGCGGAAGCAGCGTAACGCTCAAGCACACGATGGATTGTTGATAGATTGACTTAGGTTTGTAAAACACACGCACAGATGCAGTAGTAAAAAAGATTGATTGATTTACACGTGAGACTACAGTGGGCGTTTAGGCACGCGTTCTATCATTGTTGGCTCTTTCATCATGCGACGCCTTGAGTTCACTAAAGAGGTACTTGTTCTTGACTTGTGTGCTGGCGAATTCGCTCGCAGCGACGACGTCGGTCCACTCATCGCCGGCGACGCAAATGCAGAGCTTGATGTCGCCGACAGCCATGACGCCGACGCGCACGGCGAGCGCAATGCGGTGCACTGGCCACTTGGCGCGAATGACATCGGCAATGTTTCGCAAGCCTTGTGCGATGACAGCGCGCGTCAGCGTGTGGTCGCCTTGAATGAATGACACGCCATCCTGAGTCGCGACGGAGGTGAGCGTGGATACTTCAGAAGAACCCACTGAGCTGACGATGGAGACGCATCGTCCGACGTCGATGATTGAACTTTCACTTACTTGGATGAAATCCGCAACCTTTTCCTTCGCCGGTTTGGCCGTGTCGGATGCTTCCTTTCCCAACGCTGCCGTCTCGTTGGGCGCACTCGCCGTGCTCGCCACCACGGAATGTCGCGGCGCCGTCGCGGGATGCTCCGCCGTCGCTTCTGACACTGCCGAAATACGTTCTAATTCCTTGGCCATTTTCTCTCGTACAACTTCGATGTTTCCGGCGATTTCCAAGCGCTCAGTGTGCGTATAGCGCGTGTTTTGGTACGATGTCGTCATGCCGCTGATGGATGAATCCTCTACGTCGACATTGTCCTCCTTGTTGACGCCCGCCATCTTCCCCTCTTCCGCGTCGGCGGCCTTGTCGACGGCAGCGGCGTCTCCCATCGCGTCGCTCGTCGGCGCTGTCGTCGTCGTCTTCCCTGAATCCGTCGGTGTCCCAGATTTTGCCCGCTTTATCGCCTCACCTTTATTTACCAGTGCTTCCATCGCACTGAAGATGGACCTCGAGACGTAAGGATCCTTCGGCGTCGTATCCTTTGCTTTGGCGGCGCTTCGCCGCGCCTTGGTATCCTTGCGAACGTTGAGATCCTCACTCACCGCTGGCGTCGCGCGTGCCGCTGTGGGTGCAATGGCCTTCTGATTTGTCGATTTGAGCGACATTTGATACCTTTGAAGCTCCGTCAACGTGTTCTCATCCACTTCCCCGCCCTTGTTCCATTTACAACGCATCGTCGCGTGCCAATGATTCTTAATCGCATTCTCCGGTCGTCCTACGAGCAGCTTCGCCAACGCCGCCCACTTGGAGCCTAAAATTTTGTGTCCCTCGACGAGTACTTTTTCTTCCTCACGGGTCCACTCGCCAGTTTTGATTCCCGGACGGAGGTGATTCAAGTACCGGTCGCGGCATTGTTTGCCTTTGCGACCGCGCAAGCAACCGGCAATGAAACTCCAGCGTTTGGCGCCGAATTTGTTAATGAGCGCGGTGAGCTGGGCATCCTCGGTTTTGGTCCATTGTTGCGTGGACGTGCGTTCGATTTCCATTCTCGACAACAACGGCGCGTCGTCACCTTCTTTGGACTTGTTCTCGTCTTCCCCTGCATATTGCACGCCGTGCGCAATATTTTTGTTCGCTGCGCCATCATCCATCATACTTTCAGTCGCCGCACCGGTGGCGGCAGTGGCGCGAGCATCCGCGCCATTGCCTTCGACTTTGACCGACGCTTTGGCGTCTGCGAGCGCGGCGGCGACCGCGGCTTCCTCCTCCTTTGACTTTTCCTTCCTCGGTCGCCCACGCCCGCGTTTGACCGCTTGCGACGGCGCGCGTTTGCGCTTCTTCGGTGCCGCCTTTTCAGCCGCCTGCATCGGTCATGAATACAAACATAGCACATCGTCAGTCCTCGGGTCCAGAGCCAAAAAGTCAACGCTCAAGCGCCCTCCCGCGCCCTTCTCAACGCATCACCGCACACACGCATCGCGCGCACACACACACACGCACCTCAACGAGCCATAACAGAGAATTCGCCCCATCCAAAACCCCCGCATCCGCCGCCTTCGCCTTGACAACCCGTTTCTGCGCCTTACCCACGCGCGCGCCAACCTCGCGTCCCGGCGCCTCGCCCGCCGCGCGATCCATCTCTCCCCCGCCCTGCTCGCGCGCCTTACCCAACTCTTCGCCATCTCGCGCCGCCATCACATCCGACATGGTTTACCACACCTTCCGCGCGCGCGATCGCGCGCACACACACCCGACCGCGCGCGCGAACGACGTGCACAGCGCCAAGAAACGCCAAAACTTGATGAAACGCCAAAAAAAAAACGTAATCGATGCCGACGAAAACCCCTTCTCACGCGACGACGCGACGATGCGTCGCGCCCGAACACCGCGTGTATGCGTGCAAAGATTATCCCTCGATGTGTTTCGGTGCGTCTCGCGCCCGGTCAACCCTCGCGCGTCGCGTTCTGTGGTGGACCGTTCGGTCGAAACCACGGG
>Ga0255756_1000615_pt1 | contig 42536 bp, 39 predicted proteins | sample 011ome_20_FD_179956 | JGI IMG/M metagenome (GOLD analysis project Ga0255756, IMG submission 179956) | Coastal salt marsh microbial communities from the Groves Creek Marsh, Skidaway Island, Georgia - 011509CT metaG (version 2) | ecosystem: Environmental > Aquatic > Marine > Intertidal zone > Salt... | reverse complement strand
GTAGTGCCAAACTTCATTACGCCTAACAACGATGGTGTGAACGATGGATTCATCATTCAAAACATCGAGGATTACGAAGATTTGAGCCAGCTCAGCATCTACAACCGTTGGGGGGATCGCGTATGGCAATCAGATTACTTGTACGACAACGCCAATCCATGGCGTGGTACGAACATGAATGGTGTGAAACTAGCGGATGGTGTATACTTCTATACCCTCGAGCTTCTGAACGCAGCCGATAACTACGAATATGTAGTGAACGGAACTGTCACCATCATGGATGCGCAATAGCGCACTTAAATTGTCCCCACTCTCTTAACACGAGAACATGCGGCCCGGCCCCCGATGGGAGCCGGGCCTTTTTTATCTTTGAACTATGGCGGCTTCCCAACATATCACCAACCTGCTCAAAACCCTCCCAAATAAACCGGGAGTCTACCAGCATGTGGATAAGGATGGGAAGATTCTATACATCGGCAAAGCCAAGGATTTAAAAAAGCGGGTAAGCTCCTATTTCACCAAAAATGACCATAGCGCCCGAATCGCCATAATGGTGCGCAAAGTGGCGGATATTCGAACCATCATCACGGATTCCGAAGGAGATGCCCTGCTGCTCGAAAACAACCTCATCAAGGAACATCAGCCGCGCTATAACATCAACCTAAAGGACGACAAAAGCTATCCCTACATTACCATTCGCAAAGAGCGCTTCCCTCGCATATATGGCCTGCGAAACCTAAGCCGCGACGGAAGTGAGTATTACGGACCCTACCCATCGGTCAAGTCGATGAAGGCCGTCCTAGAACTCATCCGCCAGATGTACCCGACACGGACCTGTAAATACAACCTCAGTGCCGAAAACATCGAGGCCGGTAAATTCAAAACCTGTTTGGAATACCATATAGGGAATTGTAAAGGGCCGTGTGAGGATTTGCAAAGCGAGGAAGATTATATGGCCGATGTGGAGGCTGCTCGAAAAATCATCAAGGGCCAGCTCGGCTCAGTAAAGCAGCACCTCAAACAGCGCATGATGGACCACGCTGAAGCCATGGAGTTTGAGCAAGCGCAACGATGTAAGGAGAAATTGGAGGCACTCGAGAAATACGCCGCCAAGAGCACGGTCGTCAGCTTCAGCCTCACCAACATTGATGTCTTTAGCATCAGCATGGATGCTGAGTTTGGATATGTGAACTACCTCCAAGTCATCGAAGGAGCGATCGTTCAGAGCTACACGGTGGAGATTAAAAAGAAATTGGACGAAGAGCCGGCTGCCTTCTTGCATTTGGCTATCCCGGAAATTCGGGACCTCTTCGGATCTACTGCACGCACCATCTTCACCTCTCACCCCGTGGAACTGCAGATTGAAGGGAGCACCATCCATGTACCACAAAAAGGTGAAAAGAAAAAACTCATCGAACTGAGCATCAAGAACGCGCTGTACTACCGACAAGAAAAGCTCAAGAACATACAAATCGTCGATCCGGACCGTCATGTCAAACGCATCATGACGCAGATGAAGACCGACTTACGCATGCCGGTGGAGCCACGACATCTCGAATGTTTCGACAACTCCAATATTCAAGGAACCAATCCGGCAAGTGCCTGTGTCGTATTCAAAAATGGGAAGCCCTCAAAAAGCGATTACCGCAAATTCAATATCAAAACCGTCGAAGGGCCAGATGATTTTGCCTCCATGGAAGAAGTCGTGCACAGACGTTACAAACGATTGTTAGAAGAAGCCGAGGATCTTCCTCAATTGATCATTATCGATGGGGGTAAAGGACAGCTTGGCGCAGCGCTAAAAGCTTTGGAACGCCTTGGCCTTCGCGGAAAGATTACGATCATTGGTATTGCCAAACGCCTGGAGGAACTCTACTTCCCCGGCGACCCCTACCCACTGCATTTAGACAAACGCTCGGAAACGTTAAAGATTATTCAGCAAGCTCGCGACGAAGCGCACCGCTTCAGTCTGAGCCATCACAGAAATAGACGCAGTAAGGGTACGTTCAAAAGTGAGCTAGAAGGTGTGAAGGGAATTGGACCCGAGACCATCAAAGAGTTATTGCGCCAATTCAAGAGTGTAAAACGCATCAAAGCCGCCAGCTTCGAGCAACTGAAAGAAATCGTAGGGCACGCAAAAGCGCAAGCCCTTTCCGCTTATTTTTCGTCGGATAAATAGGTCTCCCAGCTGTGGTGAAAAAAGAGGACCGCAGTTTCATCGCGTTCATTGAAGTATTGAATCATGCGCGCAACCGTCGTAACAATTTCTTTTGCCTTCTCGATACGCTCTTTCAAGATTACATCAATACTATCGATGTAGATGGCCACACCTTCTCCAACAACGGATAGATCCTCAGCATCGCGTTCCTCCTCTTCTTCTTCACTGTCCAAGATTTTAACGATAGGCCAATTCAAATCGGCCGCGGCCAACTCACCACGCACTTCATCAACATCAACCACAAACTGTACGGAAATACCTTCAAACATCTTCGGAAACTTTAGCGCTACAAAGGTCAGATAAAATCACTGATCTCACCAAGGTCCTTCTTGGAAATGTCCGGGACTTGTGCGCCATCGGCGGCATAGCCTACGGGCATCAACAAAAAGGCGCGTTCATTGGCCGGTCGTCCTAAAATCTTCCCCAAAAAGTCCATGGGTGAGGGCGTATGCGTCAAGGTCGATAAACCGGCTGCGTGGATGGCTGCAATCAAGAATCCACAGGCAATCCCGACGCTTTCCTGCACGTAATAGTTCTTGGCTTTTTGCCCCTGTGCATCAACATCATAGTTCTTGCGAAAAACAACTATCAACCAAGGAGCCGTTTCCAAAAAAGGCTTCTCCCAATCCGTACCGAACGGTTTCAAATCATCCAGCCACTGCTCGCTCGCCCGACCGCCATAGAAGGCCTTCTCTTCCTCCTCCGCGGCGGCACGAATTTGGCGCTTGATTTCGGGGTCCTGAACCGCGACGAAATGCCAAGGCTGCTTGTTGGCACCTGAGGGTGCAGATGCTGCAAGGGCAATCAATCGCTCGATGGTTTGGCGCGGCACGGGGGCATCACTAAACTCCCGGAGCGAACGGCGCGTGGATAACGCACGCTCCACATTTTCGAACAAGATTTTAGCTTCCTCTTCGTTCGATGGCCAGGGTTCGTAAGCTTTAAAATTGGGATCCATTCCCCTAAAATAAGGGACTTTATTCGTCGCTCAAGACTTTTCCGTCTTCAATACTGATGATGCGACGGGCTTTTTTGATTACTCGGTCATCGTGCGTGGCAAAAACGAAGGTCATCCCCTCCTCTTTGTTGAGCTTCTCCATGATGTCCAAGAGATTTGCTGTACTGGTAGAATCAAGGTTTGCGGTGGGCTCGTCTGCCAATACGAATTGGGGTTTGGAGGCGAGCGCTCGGGCTACGGCCACGCGCTGCTGTTGGCCACCCGAGAGCTGGCCTGGCCGTTGGCCTTCTTTTCCTTTCAGTCCAACCGCCTCGAGCAATTGCTTGGCACGGGCTTCACGCTCCTCTTTTGGGCGGTCTTGCAAAAGCATGATGAAGCTTACATTCTCTTGTGCGCTGAGTACCGGGATGAGGTTATAGGCCTGAAATACAAAACCGATGTTGCGCAAACGAAAGTCGATGAGTTGGTTCTCGCTTAATGTGGTGATGTCTACGCCGCCTATTTCGATGGAACCTGAGGTAGGCTTGTCCAGTCCGCCGAGTAAGTTCAGTAAAGTAGTTTTCCCACAGCCCGAAGGACCTTTAAGTGCGGTAAACTCCCCTTCCGTAATGGTAAGGTTAATGCCATTGACCGCATGCACGGGAACGGCCCCTTCGTAGACCTTCTCCAAGTTCTTGATTTCGATAACCGGTTTACTCATAACTATTCGCCTCGAATGGCTTGTACAGGGTTCAACTTTAGGGCACGCACAGCGGGCAGGATTGACGCAATGAGCGCCGTGGTCACCACCATGATAGCGATGATAATGTAATATTCGGGGACGATCTCGGGATAAATGATGCTTTGCACACCCAATTCCGCAAGTCCGTCTTTCTTACTGGTTAAGTCGATGCCTATTTGCATCATGAGACGAGTACTCAAATCACCAAGGACAATTCCGATGGGACCGCCCACAAATCCGAGCATCAAGGTTTCGATGAGGATCATTAAAAACAGCTTGCGCTTATTCATCCCTACGGCCATGAGCATGCCCAGCTCGCGACGTCGCTCGAGGATGGCCATGAGCATATTGTTAATGATGCCGAAGAGCAGAGCCATCATGATAATGCCGAGTACAAGGACGAGCATAATGGCCATCATATCGTCGGCAAAGCCCAGCTCAGGGTTCACTTGTTTCCACGACTTTAAAGCAAGTCCTTCCGGTAAACTGGATGCCAGCTGGACGGCTTTCTCATCGGTGTCGACGGTCTCGTTGAATCGAACCAAGACCTCATGAACCAGGGGTGTACCTAGTGTTTTCTCCAAATCCTCGTGATGCACGTAGAGGTGAAATTCGTCCCAAGTCGCGTTCAAGGTTTTATAAATCCCAGAAACCCGGAATGAGGCGCGGCTCAACGTTCCTTCCGCATCTTGGAAGGTAAGTACCACCTTGCTGCGTAATTTTAAACCTAGTCTATTGGCCAATTTTTCCCCGATGACCAACCTATTTCGGCCACTTTCCTCAAAGAAATCACCTTCAACCAGATTCATGGGAAGGGTGGTCTGCAGACGCTCATCCTCCGGCCACACCCCCATAATTCTTACGGCACGGGCACTCTTCGCACTATTGATCATCCCTTGCAATACCGTACGCTGGGCAGTGCCTGCCACAAAAGGCATGTCTTCAACCGAACGGCGCAAGTCACTGACCGATGCGGGATCTCCAAGGGTTGCGGAAGACAACGGCTCCGAATCAAAAGCACTACTATGGATTTGTGCGTGGCCGATCGTAGTACCTATTGCCGATGCAGTGCGCTCATTATTCATCCCAAAGGAGAATCCTATGATTAATAGCCCAGCCCAAATCCCCACAGCAATAGAGCCGATGACAATAAAGGAACGAACCTTAGAGCGCCATATGTTTCGCCAAGCGACCTTGAAAATCATGCGCGCATACTTTTAACGGGTTCCAACTTCATGATCTTCCAAACGGCATAAATGCTTACCAAAACCCCAATGACAAAGACTATAGCACCATGGTTGAGGTTGATGATGAACGAGGTCGTAGTATAGAGTTTGGGCTCGAAATCAAATTGCTCAATGGCCTCTTTCATTTGTCCACTTAGGTCGATAGGATTGTATTTAAAGTAGAATTGGACGGGCTTCACCATAGCCATTCCCACAAAGGCACCACCGAGTGTCAGCATGAGATTCTCCAACACCGTAACCAATGCCAGCTTCGTTTTGCGCATGCCGATACTCACCAAAATCCCGAACTCGCGTTCGCGTTCACTGACCATCATGATCACTGTGCCGAGCAAGACAAATGAGATAATAAAGTATAAAATGGTGATGAAGATCTGCCCGCCTGCCATGTCGGCTTCGATGGTTTGAATGAGCTCAGGAAAGAGTTCCTCCCACTCCAACAATTCCAATTCCTCGCCCATGAGCGGCAGGAGTTGGGCCTTGACTTCTTTATGGTCTGCACCGGGCTCGAGATCCACTACCGCGGTGGTAAGCAGCCCCATCCCATTGTACATCCATTGGGCCGTTTGCAGCGGCATCAGGACCAATTGTTTGTTCAACTCCGGGTTCGAAATTTTAGCAATGCCGCTCACCATGAATTGGCCATAAGCGCTGGCACCTCGATAGCCTTGACTTAAAAACATCAGGGAGTCGCCCACGCTGACTTTTAAAAATTCCGCCAAGCCTTCGGAAACGACCACTTGATCGGAACCGGGCGCGAAGACCTGCCCTTCGACAATCTGGTCCTGCAACTGCAACCCAGGTAACTCGTTCTCGGGCTCAATGCCTAAGACTAGACTGCCTCTATTGCTCAGCTCTGTGCTGACCAGCGAAAAACTTTCCAGCCTGCGCACCACAGAGCGAACCCCTTCAACTTGGGTCCATTCATCCATTGGCAAGGCCGCTTCGTCCATGCTTAGATCTAAGCTTTGTTCTCCCCAAAAACCTTTTTGGTGAATTTGCAAGTAGCCAAAGTTGTTGGCAACGATGTCGTCCACCATGTGCTCCCAAACGCCTACCTGAAAGCTGCGCAAGACCACCGCGAAAATGACACAGAACATGGTCGCCGCAATGGTGATGATGCTTCGTCCCTTGTTGCGCCAAATATTTCTCCAGGCCAGCTTGAGCATTACTGTACTTGTTTCATGTTGCTGCGCTCAAAGAAATCGGGCGCAAAGGTTGGGTTAAAATCCAACTTCTTATACGTCATTTCCGTGTAGAATCCTTCTTCGTCGGCTGGAATGATGGTCAACTTTGAAGGCAGCGCTTGGCCTCCTATGTCCTTGATTTCCGAAGCCTTAAGGGTAGTAATCAAATAATCGTCTTCGTCGTAAAACTCGGTACGCAACTGCAAGGTTTGCTTCACAGAAATGTGGGTAATTACCTTACCCCAAACGACAGCCGCCTCGGGTTTTGGGACCAATTCTATTTGGTAACAAGGGGTTCCGTCAACACTCACGATTCCCTTTAATTTGTGCGTGTAATCTTCCACCAATGAACCTGCATTGATCAACGCATCGTTGGTGAAATCGGTTCCCATCCAACTCTGGACCATGGCCGCCGGTAAGGCCACTACCTTCTTGATTCCGGGCACATAATGCCAGACTTCATCGCCATTGCGCAAGAACACGGTTCCTTTTTCACGCGCCGGACCTGTTATGAGAATCATGGTTTTGTCCATGCCTTCATTCCAAATCTTCGCGTCCATGGTGCGCTCCCAACGTGGGCGAACCGTGCGAATGCTTACCTCAGCCGCCGAACGCGAACCGCTCAACTTTGCCTCAGCTTGTTGTAAAAGAGTGGTAGGATTTTGCCCGAAGACGAACGAAGTCGCGCAGGCAAGGATTAGGGATGTAAAAAATCGTGTCATAGCCTTAGGTCTGTTTGCTTAACGCACGAGCCGGCGCTATGTTTTCAAAGGGTTAATTTAATTTGAGGGCCAATTTCGCCATCGTCTTCTTGGCCGATTTTCCCTCGTACAAAACATCATAAACAGCCTTGACAATAGGCATGCGAACTTCGTGTTTTTTGCGAATCTTATAGACCAATGGCACGGCATAATAACCTTCCGCTACCATCGTCATCTCAGCCTTCGCGCTCTTCACCGTATAGCCCTTACCCATCATGTTTCCGAGCATTCTATTTCTGGAAAATTGGCTGTAACAGGTGACCAACAAATCGCCCAAATACGCGCTTTTCTTGATGTTGATTTTGCCTTCGCAGGTGCTCTTCATGAATCGACGCATTTCACGCGCTGCATTGGAAATGAGCACCGCCTGAAAATTATCTCCATAGCCCAAGCCATGGTACATCCCTGCCGCGATCGCATAGATGTTCTTCATAACGGCTGCATATTCCGTTCCGTAAATATCCGTGCTCAACGTGCAGCGCACATAATGGTTACGCAATACGCCGGCCACCGCCTCAGCCACTTCGTTCTCAATGGCTGCAACGGTTAAAAAGCTCAAACGCTCCAAAGCAATCTCTTCTGCGTGACACGGACCGGTAATGACGGCAATCTTGTTTTCCGGCACCCCGATAACTTCACGCAGGTACTCCCCAACAATCATGTTCTCATCCGGGATGATTCCCTTGATGGTAGAGCAGATAATCTTATCCTCTAAACCTCCGGGCTGTATTCCCTGAATAACTTCTTTCACAAAAGCGCTAGGAACCGCAAAAATGACCATATCTACCGCCGCTATTGCAGCATTGACGTCTGTAAAAATGGAGATGCTTTTCGGGTCAAACCCCACGCTCGAGAGGTACCGCGGATTATGATGGTAGCGCTTGATGTGTAAAGCACTTTCTTCATTATGCATCCACCAATGGCAGCTGCCCAAATTTTCGCTGACCATCTTTACGATAGCCGTCCCGAAGGACCCGCCGCCGATCACGGCAACTCTAGGCGTATTTGTGTCCGATTGTACTCCCATTAAAAGGTGATTTCAGTTTCTACTTCTTCCCCATCGCGGGTATAGATCAATGTAGTCGTATCGCCCTTCTTGAAGGCCCCCAATGCGGTCATGTACGCATAGATATCATCAATAGCGATATCGCCAATCTTCAAAATCACGTCTCCAGATTTGAGACCCGCATTGGCCCCGGGGCGCCCTTCGGTCGCCCCGTCGATACGAAGACCTGGCCCGCCAAAAAGGTAATCTGGCACAACCCCTAAGGTCACGGAGAAATTAGGCGTAGTCTTTTGCTCCGAAGCCGTCGTTTTTTGGAAGGTGAGTTGGTCATAATTGGCGGTGCGGGCGGTGATGGTGTAGATCAAAGCGGCAAGTTTTGCCATGCCTTTGTAGTTGATCTTCTCTGCATCATCGGTCGGCTTGTGGTAGTCGTCGTGGGTACCTGTGAACAGGTGCAATACCGGCAAGTCTTTGTAGTAGAATGAGGTCTGGTCAGACGGCCCAACACCGGCAGGATCTCTTTTGATGTCCAAACCGTGAATAGGCGTATCGAGGATCTCGTCCCATTCTGCTGCAGTTCCGGTTCCTGATAGTTGGAGGCGGTTATCGCGCAAGCGCCCTACCATGTCGCTGTTGATCATGTAGGCGACCTCCTGTAGCGGAAATGTTGGGTTGTTGGTCCAGTACTTTGAACCTATGAGGCCCAATTCCTCTGCGCTGTAAAACTGGATCATGTAATTGTAGTTCGTGTCTTGGCGTTGGGCGTAATAACGCATGACTTCCAAGAGCAACGTCGTCCCTGAGCCGTTATCGTCAGCACCGTTGTGGATTGCCGCTGGGCCTTTATACAAACTGTTCTCACCGCCCATCCCTAGGTGGTCGTAGTGTGCACCCAGCACGACGGTTTTACGTTTGTTGTTGTGAATGTATCCGATCACATTGTAGCCGTCGCTGAAACGCTCTGACATGGACACCGCCATGGCTGTTTTTTGCGATCGCTTCATGAGCTTTGCCGCCCATTTTTCATTGCGGACGAAGAAAACGGGTATGGAAGAGGCGTTGATGCTCTTGAAGAATTCTTGGGTATCAGAGGCGGTGCCGTCTGGGTTGATCAGAAGGGCACCAACGGCACCTTTTTCTACGAGATTGGCCACGCGCTGGTTCAAGCTGTGGTAGGCGGCATAGGCGCTGTGCGGGTGGATGCCGTCGGGTGAACTAACATTCATGACCGCGATTTTACCCGAGATGTCCAGCCCAGAGAAATCGTCATAGGAGCCATCCTCGGTTGTGATGCCATAACCTACATAGATGGTTTTTTCTGCCACGAGGCCTCCGGTGGCACTGATGGAAACCGGGTAGAAATCTACGTGGCCCTCCAAGTGTGCCTTACCTACCCAAAGTTTTGTGACATCATAGTTCACTGCCGCGTATTCCGGTACTGGAAACTTTTGGAAATAGCCATTTTCGCCCATGGGTTCAATGCCCAATTGGTTCATGCGTCCAGCAATCATATCGCGCGCTACATCCGCCTCTACAGTTCCGGGTTTACGGCCCTTGAGAGAATCGGACGAGAGGAAAAACAGGTCGCTTTCCATGCGCTTGGTCGCGCCTAAATCTACGGGTACTTCCTGCGCAGATACTTGAATGGCAAAGGCCATCGTTACAATGATAGAAAGGGGAGAGAACTTGTTCATGAGTTCATGTTTGATTCCCTACAAAGGTAGCGACCAAAGGTTATATTTGAGGTGTGAGTAACGGTATGAAAGCACTGGCCGGTCAAACGGCCATCTACGGACTAAGCAGCATCTTGGGGCGGATGATCAACTTCCTGTTGGTACCGCTCCAAACGGCAGTATTGACGCGTGCTGAATACGGTGTGAATGTTGACTTTTACTCCCTCATCGCGTTTCTTATTGTCATTGCTACCTTCGGTATGGAAACGGCCTATTTCCGGTATTCCGAGCAAGAAGGGTTTGAGGAGCCCAAGGTTTTTGGCGCAGCCATAACCATGATTGGTATTGCGCTGGTGGCCATCTCTGCCTTTGCGTACTTCGGACAAGAGCCCTTGCTGGAGGCCATGCGCTACGAAGAAACGCCGCATTATCTGTTCTATTTGATTGCAATTTTAGGCTTAGACGCACTCAGCGCTATCCCTTTTGCCCGATTACGAAGGGAGAATAAAGCATGGCGCTTTGCCGGGATAAAATTGGCCCTCATCCTTTCGAATGTGGCCATCAACTTGTACATCTTCCTGCCTGCCTACTGGGAGCAGCACGGCTCTGCTGGATGGTGGATGCACGATCTTCGCGGGGTCGATTACATCTTCATGGCGAACTTCTGGGCCTCTTTACTGATGTTTGCCCTTCTCGTTCCAACGCTTTTCCCATTCAAACTGCACTTGGAACGCAAATACGTGCGCACCCTACTGAAATTTGGTCTGCCGCTTTTAATCGGGGGGCTTGCCGGCATTGCCAACGAAATGCTAGACCGACAGCTATTGAAATACCTATTGCCCGAAAACAGTTGGGCTGAAGGCGTAGGAACCTATGGAGCCGTCTATAAAATTTCCATTTTCCTCATCTTATTTAATCAGGCCTTCCGTTACGCCGCTGAACCGTTCTTCTTTCGCAACGCTAAAACCGACCAAGGTCCCAAAAAGATGGCCCAAGTCATGGAAGGGTTTACTTGGGTGATGAGCGTTGGGTTTGTTCTAATTATCGCGGGACTGGATTTTCTCAAGTTCTTTGTAGACGAGAAGTTTTGGATTGGACTTTATTTGGTGCCCATCTTGTTGTTGGCCAATGTCATTCTTGGCATCAACACGAACCTAAACGTTTGGTATAAGGTTAGCGACAAAACGCGTTATGGCATCTACATCACCTTCGTCGGATTGGCCTTCACCGTAATTGGTAACGTGGTCCTTATCCCGTCAATGGGTATTCTTGGGGCGGCCATTACCACCTTGGTCGCCTATACTGCCATGTTCTTCTCGAGCCTTTGGTGGGGACAGAAGCACTATCCTGTACCTTATAATTGGACCAAATTATCCGCCTTTGTATTGGGCGCAACGGCCATTGTTGGGGTCATTCATTATTCGGGAATATCGAACACTGCAATAAAGCTGCTCATTGGCGGGCTTTATCTTATGGTTATGGTCATGGTAGAACGCCGTGGACTCTTTAAATTCGCATTTCGACATGAAAATAAAAGTTAACTACACCGGAAAACACGAGCTTCCACAGTTTGAAACTGCGCAAAGTGCCGGTATGGACCTTCGGGCCAACATCGACGCGCCCGTGGTATTACAACCTGGGGACCGCACACTCATTCCAACGGGAATTAAAATGGCCTTGCCAGATGGGTATGAAGCGCAAATTCGTCCCCGTTCCGGACTTGCCTACAAACATGGGATTACTGTGTTGAACAGCCCGGGAACCATCGATGCCGATTACCGCGGGGATGTAGGTGTACTTTTAATCAATCATGGCCACGAACCGTTTACAGTAGAAGACGGCATGCGCGTAGCTCAAATGGTCGTGGCACAATATTCGCAATTCCAGTGGGAGCCCGTGGCCGATTTAAATGCCACAGACCGCGGTGAAGGCGGCTTTGGCAGTACTGGAAAACAATAATTGAACAACCAATAAACCTATATAACAGATGAAGATTATCGTACCGATGGCAGGGAGGGGCTCAAGATTACGCCCACATACGCTCACCGTTCCAAAACCTTTGATTCCTATTGCGGGTAAGCCCATCGTTCAGCGACTTGTTGAGGATATTGTATCCGTTTGTGGAGACAAGGAAGTAACTGAAATAGCCTTTATAATTGGCGATTTTGGCGAGCAAGTAGAAAGCGACTTAATTCAAGTCGCCGAGAACCTCGGCGCTAAGGGAAGTATCTATTACCAGGATAAACCACTTGGAACGGCACACGCCATTCACTGTGCCGCGGACAGCATGGACGACGAGATCGTTGTAGCCTTTGCGGACACGTTATTCCGTGCAGATTTTACCTTAGATACAGAAGCAGATTCTGTGATTTGGGTAAAACAAGTAGACGACCCTTCGGCCTTTGGTGTGGTCCAATTCGCGGAAGACGGCACCATCAACAACTTCGTAGAGAAGCCTCAAGAGTTTGTATCAGACTTGGCCATCATTGGGATCTACTACTTCAAAGACGGCCCAGGATTGCGCAAGGAATTGAAATACATTCTCGACAATAACATTATGGACAAAGGCGAGTACCAATTGACCGACGCTTTGAGCTCCCTGCTCAAGCAAGGCAAGGTATTCAAGCCAGGCACTGTGAATGATTGGATGGATTGTGGAAACAAAGCCATCACCGTAGATACAAACTCCAAGATGCTGGGCTACCTCGAAGGCAAACCAGAGCTCCGTGGCGAGAACATCAGCTTGGAGAACTCAAACATCATCGAACCGTGCTACATTGGATCAAACGTTGTACTTAAGAACGCAACCGTTGGACCACATGTGAGTTTAGGCGATGGCTGTGTGGTTGAAGATGCGACCATTGAAGGTTCGCTCGTTCAAACCAACAGCACTATTAAAAACATTAATCTCAAAAATAGCATGATCGGCAACCATGCCCACGTAGATGGGAATTGGACCTCGCTATCTGTAGGAGATTATTCAACAATGGACTAATGCAGAAATGGCTGGTCGCCGTCCAGGCGCTTCTTTTTTCAGCAACCTTATTTGCTCAGGGCCCTTCGCAAGAGGGGCCTTCTGCATTAAGCAATACGTACTATCAAGCGGAAACGTATCGCTTGACAGGGCGTGCGATGCTGGCCATTGAAGCCTATGAAACGCTCCTTGAAAGCACCGAATACGCCGAGGCCGCGCATTACCAACTCGCGCGATTGCACTTTGAACAAGGTTCCATTTATCCTGCGTTCCAATATGCGAGTACCGGAGCTAATCTATTTCCAGAAAACCATTGGATGCTGCGACTCAAAGCCCAATGCGCTAAACAAATGGGCGATACCCAGAGTGCGGGAGCGACCTTTGAAGCCTTGGCAAAACTCCAACCCGGGCAGCCCGAATACTTATTCGATGCCTTTGGTGTATACCTCCAAGGAAATGACATTGACGATGCCATTCGCGTTTTGGAAGTGGTGGCTCAAGAATACGGGAATACACCAGAATTGGTCAGTGACCAAGTAAGTCTTCACCTACAGCAAAATGACGCAAAAGGGGCTGAAAAGGTCTTGCTGAATACCATCAAAACAGACCCAACGGTACCGGAATACTATGGGCTCCTAAGTCAGTTTTATGACGGGAATGGAAAGGGTAAAAAAGCGCTAAAAATCCTTCAAAAAGCCGTGCGCACCTTCCCTACGAATGGCGCGCTGCATATGGAGTTGGCGCGTATTGCTCAGAAGAACAATAAAATTGCTTTAGCCATGTACCACATGGAGCAAGGACTTGTGCTGGATGGAGTTCCCGTAGAAGATTTGATGCCTGTAGTCGTGAGTATTTATGGGAATCGGGCAAATCCAGACTTTCGAGCACTGTTCGATCGAGTTTATCCGGTGTTGGAAAAGAAGTACGCTGGAACCTTGCCGTGGGTTCTATTGAATGCTGAAATCCACATGCAAAATCAACGTTTTCATGAGGCACTCGAGGGCTATTTGTTGGCCTTAGAATTGGACCCTACGAACTACGAACGCTATCAAATGGCCTATGCGCTTTCAAAGGAATTAGAGGATTGGCGCAGTGGATTAATGATTCTAACCCTAATCGAGATCAACTTCCACGACCAGGGGGAAATCATGGATGCCCTGGCCTATGAATTCTACGCTATTGAATCATTTGGATCTTGTGCCAGAATTGCTAATGAGCGTGCAGCCTTGACCTTGGATCCAAAAATGGCAGGAGGGCTTTATGCACTCGCAGGAACGTCGCTATTCCAGTTGGATTCTGTTTTTTCCGGTTCCGAATCCTACGAAAAAGCTTTGGTACTCGACCGTAGCGCCGCAAACCTAAATAACTACGCTTGGGACCTTGCGACCCATGATGCCAATTTAGAATACGCCCTCGCTTTGACCCAAGAATCCAATACCCTTCAATCCCTCGAACCAACGTATCTCGATACTTGGGCATGGGTATTGTATAAATTGGGCAGGTACACTGAAGCACAGGTTAAAATCAGTGTAGCTTTGCAATTGCTTCGGACAAGCCCCGATGCTGTGATTTTCAGGCATGCAGCGGCCATTGAAGAAGCCTTGGGAAATGTGGAGACGGCGAATGATTACCGCCAAAAAGCAAAAGAGTTGAGCAACTAAGGAATGAGAAAACGCCTTTCCATTGGACACGTAATTCGCACCATCGCCCTAGTCGTTGGCGCTTCACTTATGTTGACCAATTGTGGTAAGCCCATCTCTCCCGAAAACCCACTCAAACGAGAAAAAATCAACGACGGGGTTTCTCGAAAAATTCTACTCGAAGACGGATTTCCCTGGACACAAAGTTTCGCTCGAATCACCGCTTATACACCTGAGGGCGAACAACGCTTTAAAGTTCAAGTCCGCTCTAAACAAGATAGCATCCTTTGGGCGGCAATTAGCGATGATATGATAGGACTCCGTGTTGGAAAGGCCATTGTCATTAAGGACAGCGCCGCCTTTACCTCAACGCTTTTGGGTTTGGACTGGACCGGGTCAGCTTCGGACCTTGCCGGGGTAACTGGGATTGAAGTTCCCTTCCAATATCTAAATCGAATCTTAAGAGGACAACTTATCGGCTGGGATGAAGCGTTAAAATACCGTTTCAATGCAGACCGTGACTTATGGATGTCAGGCTACGAACTCGGTAGCGATCGCCAAGTACGCGCCGCACTAGATCGCGATCTATTTCTTGCTGAACTAATTATTCAAGATCCGACCGAAATTGCCCAAATCAAGTATTTAGAATGGGACGAGCGCACGCGTTACCCTCGACAAATTGAACTCACCCTAGTTTCGAGACCTGAATACAAGGTCGTCATCGAAATTACAGACATTCGTACCGAAGGTCCCTACAACACCCCATTTAGTTTCTAGATGAGAGTATTTGCGATCATAGCAGTGTTCTTGGGGTTGAGCTTGGTGAGTCAGGCACAAACAAAAGAAGAACTCCAGCGTCAGCGTGTTTTGTTGCAAGACCAGATCGATCTGGCAAGCACCATTTTGGCAAAGACTGCCAGTACGCGACAGGCAAGTATCAATGAACTCGAAACTTTGAATCAAAAGATTAAAGCGCGCGAGCAATTGATTTCTACCATGGACAGGCAGATTCGCAACATTGACCGCAGCATCGCTAAAAAAGAACAAGAAATAATAGCTCTGAATGCCCGTGTGGATAGTCTTAAGGCAGACTATGCACAGCTAATCAAACTCGCCCAGCGCCAACAAACTCCGACAGATCAAATTCTATTTATCCTTAGTGCAAAATCATTCAGCCAAGCTGCCAAGCGACTACAATACTTCAAAGACATGGCGAGCTTCCGTGCCCAGCAAGTCGCACAAATCGCCGAAACTCAAGAAGCCTTAGCTCAAGAAAAAGAAGCCCTTATCGTCCAAAAGGCAGAAAAAGTAACTATTCAACAAGCACAACAGGGCGAGAAACTTGCACTATTGGCGGACGCTAACGAACAACAGGAAACGGTACAAGAACTCAAGAGTAAGGAATCTGAACTCAAGAGTGATATTCAGAAAAAACAACGCGAAGTACAGCAATTAGAGCAGCAAATCAAGCGTATTATCGCAGAGGAAATGCGCAAAGCAAAAGAGCGTGCTGAGCGCAATAAACTTGAGGAAGAAGCAAAGGAGCTTGGACTACTCTCAGGTAAAGATTTCACTGCGCGCACTTCTAATAAAGCATTAAAAAATATCATAGATAAAGCGCGTAAGGACAAAGGGATGGATGTTCGCGATGACGGACCTTCTTATGCAATGACTCCAGAGGCAAGAGCCTTAGCCAACAACTTTGCATCCAATAAAGGCGCACTCCCATGGCCGGTAGAACGTGGACTCATTACAGGGAAATTTGGTAAGCACGAACACCCCATTGTAAAAGGAGTGATTGTAGACAACCCTCATATCGAAATTAGCACGGACGATGGCGCCATTGTGCGTTCTGTATTTGAGGGCGAAGTAAGCTCGGTTGTGCCTATTCCCGGTGCAAATATTATGGTTCTGGTCCGCCACGGGAACTATTTCACCGTGTACAGTAACTTAATTAATGTGAAGGTGAAGTCAGGCGACCTCATCAGCCTCAAAGAACCTATTGGTCAGGCATTCACCGATGAAAATGGCAAGACCATGGTCCAATTCGGAATTTGGAAAGATGCGGACATTCAAGATCCTGCCCCGTGGCTCGCAAAATAACTTGGTCAATGAAGCATATTTTCTACCTCAGCACCTGTGATACTTGCCAAAGAATCCTCAAACAATGGAAGATCGAAGGCTGCACCTTGCAAGACATTAAAACGGAGCCGATGACTGCAGAACAGGTGGATCACATGATTGAACTTGCAGGAAACGCTGAAGCACTATTTTCAAAACGTGCCAGGAAGTACAAAGAATTGGGGCTAAAGGATAAAAACCTGAGCGATTCAGAAATCCGTCAGCTTATCATCGAGGAGTACACCTTCCTAAAGCGCCCTGTCCTAATCTTGAATGAAGAAATCTTTATTGGCAATGCGAAAGCTGTTGTGCAGGCGGCCGCGGATGCTTTGAACCGCTAATGACGCTTCCCTCCAAAAGAGCGCTGCTTGTCGCTCACCTCGCCTTACTCGGTGTAGCACTAATCTATGGCGCCTCTTTTCTTATCGCAAAGAACGCCATGCAATCGGCCGTACCACCAAGAGCGTTCATTCAATTCCGTGTAACCGGAGCTGCGCTGCTTTTCTGGTTATTAAGCCCTTGGTCGGGCAGTGATCGCATTTCGAAACTACCCAAAAACGATATCATACGTCTCCTTTTCTGTGCGGCCTTTGGCGTTACAACCAATCAACTTTTTTTCTTTGAGGGACTAAAGATCACCACACCCGTGAACGCCTCGATCATGATGGTTAGCGGCCCCATTGCAGTATTGGTCGCCGGAGCCATTCTTGTGAAAGAACGCATTACCCCACCTAAATTTTTAGGAATTACTTTGGGTGCGGTGGGCGCTTTATGGCTGATTCTATCCGGGGCCAATTGGGAGCTCGGAAGCCTATTCCAAAGCAACGTAGCGAAAGGGAACCTATTCGTCCTCATCAATGCCACGAGTTATGCTGTGTACCTTGTGATTGTCAAACCGCTGATGTCAAAATACAACGCCCTCTTTGTGATTCGCTGGGTCTTTACATTCGGCATCTTCCTTGTACTCCCGTTCGGTGGCCCTCAAATACCAACTATTGACTGGGCACTTTGGGACCAACCCATCCTTATTTCCGTGGCCTACGTTATTATTGGAACCACCTTCCTTACCTATTTGGGCAATATCATCGCTTTGAAAACACTGCATCCAGCAACCGTTGGGGCATACATCTACTTGCAGCCACTAATTGCAAGCCTTCTTAGCTTAGCCTTTGCAGATGAGCCTTGGTCACTAAGCATGTTGGGCGGTGCCCTATGTATTTTCGCAGGCGTTTACTTCGTAAGCTTTTATGGGCGGAAAATTGCAAACTAGAGTCGGCTTGGTTTTTCTACCTTAGCAAAAATTTACTCCCATGATTCAAAGCATGACAGGGTTTGGCAAGGCCATTGGCCAAGTCGCCGGAAAGAAAATCACCGTAGAAATCAGAGGTCTTAACAGCAAGGGCTTGGATTTAAATGCACGCGTTGCTTCTATCTTCCGTGAGAAGGAGCTCGAAATTCGAAAAATTGTGGGAGAAAAAGTTTTACGCGGTAAAATTGATATCAGTATCTACGCCGAAGTAACCGGTATCGAGAGTGCCTCCGCCATAAATATGGACTTGGCAAAAGCTTACCTCGAACAGCTTACTACATTGGAAAGAGAAGTGGGCATTAAGGGAGATCTCATTGCTGCCGTAATGCGAATGCCCGATGTTCTTGGAAGCGCCAAAAACGAACTCAGCGAGGAAGAATGGAATTTTCTGCAAGCACTCTTGAACGAAGCGTTGGACCAATTCAATGAATTTAGAACGCAAGAAGGTGCTTCTATCGCAGTAGATTTCGAACATCGATTGGATGCAATAGAAGCTGCCATGGCAGGTATTGAACCACACGAAAAGGCCCGCCTAGAAGCCGTTCGTGAGAAACTTCTCAAAGGATTAGAAGGCATGGAGGTCGACCACAATCGATACGAACAAGAAGTGATTTTCTACATTGAGAAGCTTGATGTAAACGAAGAAAAAGTGCGTCTTGCCAATCACTTAAAGTACTTCCGTGAGACCATGAAAGTACCTGGAAGTGGCAAAAAACTTGGTTTCATCGCTCAAGAAATGGGGCGTGAAATAAATACCCTCGGCTCCAAAAGCAACTATGCACCCATGCAACAGTTTGTCGTTGAAATGAAAGACGAACTAGAAAAAATCAAGGAGCAGGTAGGCAATACACTTTAACCTACGATATCCCTTTTCAAATAACGCTTGTAACTAAATACAAGCATCATTGCACTCACAATACCGAACCCTAGGCATGCCCATGGGTCGACCAGTAATTCGCCTTGCTCAAGGGTGAGTGGCATATAGTGGTATGGGCTGAAATAGGCTAAGAACCCGACGGTGTCTGATGCACTAGCGATGGCATTCAAAAAGTAGGTTCCAAAGATCAATCCAACAATTGGACCCATGTAGTTCAACTTCACCGAAAGCACAGAGCCCATCAACACTCCTGCTGAGGTAAAAAAAGCAATCAAGAAGAATCCATGAATGTGCATCGCTACAAAGGCATCCCAATTCACAGTATCGGCGAAGACCGTCATGCCTGCAATTGCAACTAGGGTCTGAACGGCATATACGATAACGAACAGCGTGAGAAGAACGGCAAGCTTAGTGCCTGCGACCGAACCTCTCGAAATGGGCCGCGTCAGTAAAAACTCAGCCGTACCGTCACGTTCCTCTTTACCGATGATTGTCGCCCCTGTAGAGGCTGTGTAAATGCCCATCAACAGAGTGATGTAAATGCCATAATACGTCGCGTAAAAGCCAATTATGGAACTCCAAGTCGCCTCATCCATCCCAAAGGCCTTGGCATATTCCTCGGGCAAATTGCTCATGAGTTTAACCATGTCTTCGCCCATGTGTGAGAAGGACGGATAAATGCTTAAAATCATCAAAGTGAACCCCAAAACTATTGATGACCAAATGAGCGTATTCTTGCGGTTTCGCTTAAGTTCTTTGAAGAAAAGTACCGTATTCATAATGCCCTTATCGTCTATAATAGTTCATGAAAATGCTTTCGAGATCTGGCTCACTCAAGGTGAGGTCCAGGACCAATTGTTGATTCAACCAACCCAATAAATCCTGAGTCGGCCCAACATAATCGAAGTGCACCTTGTTGCCAATCCACTCAGCGTGTTTAGCGCCTTCAGGAAGCTCAGGTCGATCGCCATTCTGTAAGACAAGCCGAACCTTTTTCATCTGTTTAGAAAGCAACGTAGTAATATCCTCCACCGCGGTAATTTCACCGTCCCGGATAATGGCTGCACGGTCGCACATTCGTTGAATTTCACTCAGGATGTGTGAGGAGAAAAAGATGGTGGTTCCATCGGCATTACGCTGCTCCAACAACTCAAAAAACCTATTCTGCATCAGCGGATCTAAACCGGAAGTCGGTTCATCTAGTATCAGCAACTCTGGTTCATGGACCACTGCCTGAATAATGGCACACTTCTTTTTATTTCCGAAGCTCAAATCCGCGATCGGCCGATCCAGGTCCAACTCAAAGTATTGCGCCAAATCCTCAATCTTTTTTGTAGCACCCGTAATACCGAAGAGATCTGCGTGGTAGTGCAAAAGCTCACGTGAGGTCATTTCTGCATAGTAATCAACCTCAGATGGTAAATAGCCTATTCTTTGGCGAAGCAAGTGGCCTTGTTTTACAACATCCTCACCGAATAGCAGCGCCGATCCACTGGTAGGATGAAGCAGTCCGAGCAGGGTTCGTATGGTTGTTGATTTTCCGGCACCATTAGGCCCAATAAATCCAAAAACCTCTCCCTTTTTAACGGCTATACTGACCTTGTCTATTCCTCTTTGCTGACCATAAGATTTGGTCAACGCAACAGTTTCGATTACGTTCATGGCGGCTGTAGGTTGAATTCCTTTCTAATTTACAACGCATTGCAGCCACATCCCATTAAATTTGCAACAAACTTCTCATGCACACTATGGCAGATCAAGGCAAGCTTATCATCTTTTCCGCTCCTTCTGGCAGCGGTAAATCCACCTTGGTTCACTACCTCTTAGACCAAGTGCCCGGTTTTGCTTTTAGCATAAGTGCAACCTCGCGCGCACCTCGTGGTGCAGAGAAAGAGGGCGTTGATTATTACTTCCTCTCTGCAGCGTCTTTTAAAGAACGCGTCAACCGTGGTGAGTTCTTGGAGTGGGAAGAAGTCTATGAAGGTACCTATTACGGCACCTTGAATAGTGAAGTGGCAAGAAGTTGGGAAAAGGGTGATGCCGTAGCTTTCGATATTGATGTCGTGGGCGGGTTAAACTTAAAGAAGCAGTTTGGGGACCGGGCCTTAGCGCTATTCATTCAGGCACCAAGTGTGGAAGAATTGGAACGCCGTCTTATCGATAGAGGAACAGATTCCCCGGAGAAAATCAAGCAGCGCATAGACAAAGCAGCCTGGGAAATGACCCAAGCCGAAGGTTTTGATCACATCATCATCAACGATGACCTAGACCGAGCAAAAGCCGAGGCCAAAGAATTGTTGAAAGCATTTTTATCCACCTAAATGAAAGCAAAAGTTGGTTTGTTTTTCGGCACATTCAACCCGATCCATTTGGGGCATTTGGTTCTTGCCGAATACATGCTCAACTATACGGATCTCGATGAGTTGCTCTTCGTCGTTACCCCACACAATCCCTTCAAGCAAAAAAGTACGCTATTACCAGATCGCACCCGCCTGCACTTGGTGAATTTAGCCATCGACGGCGAGGTTAAAATGCGAGCAAGCGACATTGAATTCGACCTTCCTCAACCCAATTTCACGGCCCAAACGCTGGTTTATTTACGTGAAAAATACCCCACCACCACATTCTCTATTATCATGGGCGAAGACAACTTACGTACGTTCCATAAATGGCGGAACTATGAAAGTATCTTAGCGAACCATCCTATTTTGGTTTATCCAAGAATTGGAGAATTGCCGGAAGATCAAAACGACATTTTGGAAAAGTATCCACAAGCTACTCTAGTGGATGCGCCCAGAATGGAAATAAGTGCCTCCTTAATCCGTCAAAGTTTTAAAGACGGAAAACCACTAAAGAACCTTCTGCCTAAAGCGGTTTTTGATTACATTGAAGGGAGTAATCTCTTTCAATAATTCATGCCCACATTCCTAGCCAGAGTCGTAGATAAATTGCGTAGTCATGATGGCGCGTTGCATGAACAATTGGTGCTCCTTCCCAATCAAAGAGCCGCATTATTTTTACAAGAAGCGCTTCGTAAGGATCAAGAAGCGTTCGAGCTTTATCCACTGTTTATCACTGTAGACCAATTCATAGCTGAAGCGGCTAACCTCTTGGTAATTGAACCAATGGCCCAGCTCGTTGAACTTCACGAGCACTTCAATACTGTACGCAAAGAAGCGCAGCCGGACCAAGAGGTTGAGGACCTTGGACAGTTCATGGCCTGGGGGCAAACTTTATTATCAGATTTTGGCGAGATCGACCGCTATCTTCTGAATCCAGAACATGTATTGGGCGACTTATATAATGTTCAAAAATTGGCCGAATGGGATCTTAGGCCCGAGGACGAAACAGCATTGATGAAACGCTATTCCGATTTTATTTCCTTGCTGCCTCAAACCTATGCCTCTTTTACCAATGCCCTATTGGAAAGGGGCGAGGCTTATAGTGGTCTTGCGGCCCGATTCCTGGCGTCCAAGCCACAACTTATTGAACAATACTTAGCAAAACATGGCATCAAGAATTGTGTTGTTGCAGGCCTCAACGCACTGAATACTGCAGAGCTTGAAATACTCAAAAACCTCAGCGATGCCACCTCCACTGATTTCCTGTGGGATCTTGATCCACATTATGTTGAGATGGAGGACCATGAGGCCGGTCTATTTTTCCGTAAGCATCAGCAACGTGAAAAACTGTTTAAAGGAGCGGTCCCAAAAACCGACGGTTTGGCAAGTGATTGGAAAACCTTACCCAAAACTATTCAGCCTATTGGCGCTACGAAATTCACAGGTCAAGCAAAAGCCATTGCACAAACCCTCCTGAATTGGAATGAACAAGGCATCCCCGCTAAAGACATTGCCGTGATTCTCGCGGACGAAAGCCTGCTAAACCCGGTTCTCAATTTTCTACCTCAAGCCTTTGACAAGGTCAACATTACCATGGGATTCCCGCTGAATCAAACGGCACTTTCCTCTACCCTTGGCCTGTATTTGAACGCTGTTGAGTATGCACTTAAAAACCAAAAGAAATCGGGAAGCTGGACCTTTCATCACAAATCTTTGTCCGCGTTATTCACCGATCCACTGTTCAACAGATATTGGTCCGCTAATTCCAGCTCCCCCTATGAGTGGCATCAGGAAATTGTGGCCGGAAACAAGGTCTTTACCTCAAGCGGACATTGGAAAAAGAAATCGGAAGAACTCCCTGCATACAGCGCACTTTTTGCACCAAGCGACGGTCTAAATTTTATTCGGAACATTCAAAACTTCCTTGGGCACATTGGCCGAACGGATTCCGGTGATACAATGATCCAAAATACGGCATACCACCTCAGCACACTTCTTGAGCAATTGGGCCGCACATTAAAAGAGCCGTTCCCAGAGACTTTGATCTGGATTAAATTGATCAAGCAAGAACTACGCAATGGAGCTATCGACTTCGTTGGTGAGCCTCTTGAAGGATTGCAAATCATGGGGATTCTTGAATCGCGTACATTAGATTTTCCTTATGTCATACTAGGAGGAATCAACGAGGGCATATTGCCCTCCGGTCGCTCTTTTAATTCGTTATTGCCCTTCGATGTAAAACGCCATTATGGGTTGCCAACCTACGAAGAGAAGGATGCGGTATATGCATACCACTTCTACCGGATTTTACAGCGATGTTCTAATGCAGTAATAACATTCAATACGGATAAAGAGGCCATGGGCGGGGGCGAACCCAGCCGATTCCTCGTACAGATTGAACATGAATTAAAAGGCACACAGGCGAAAGTCTTGCCAAGAACATACGAGCAAGGGCCCGTATTTCCTGAGTCCGTGGCTTCACGTTTTGAAGCGGAAAAATCGGCCGCCACAAAAATTGCATTTGCCCAATGGATGGAACGCGGAATCAGCGCCTCTTCGCTGAATGAACTGGTCAGTATGCCGGACCAATTCTATAAAAAGCGACTGATTCAAATCAAAGAAGAAGATGAGGTTGAGGAGAGCATGAGCGCAATGGTAATGGGGAACTTGGTGCATAAAGGACTAGAAAAGGTCTATGAACCTTTCAAAAACAAGCCGCTTCCAGAATTTGATGTTGAAGAGTGGACTGCGAGTGCAATGAACTTTGGAGTAGCGTATTTAATTAGTGAAAAGGGGTATTCTAAAAACGCCTTATATGCCGGGCGCAATCTGCTCACGTTGGAAGTTTGCAAGCAAATGATTCGTCAATTCTTGGATTACGATCGTTATCGAAGCACCCGCCACGAGATTGTACTCAAAGGTATTGAGACCAAACTCTCCTATTCCATGGAACATCCAACCCTTGGTGTGCCCATGAACTTCGTAGGTTTTATAGACCGAGTAGAAACCGTAGATGGGCAATTGATGATATGGGATTATAAAACGGGGTCATTTACTTCAAGTGACCTCAGCCTTGGTTCGCTTAACGACCTATGGAAAGGCACTAAAGGAAAACCTTTGCAAGTGCTCTTATACGCCTGGCTCCTATATAAAATGGAAGTACTGGAAGCACCATTACCGTGGAGTTCAGGGATGTTCAAACTTCAAAGCGGAGCACCAGAAATCCTGCTAGGTGGTGGAGCATTAAATAAGACCAATTGGATTACTGAAGAGTTGCTAACTGCCTTCGAAGCAGCCTTAATGGACTATCTGGAAGAGATGTACAGCAACGACCTCCCCTTCGTGGAGCTGCCTCGATACGAATTCAATTGATCGCATATGCTTGAGCACATTCCTACAAAATCAGATTTAATTGAAGCGCATCAACGGATCCTGCCGTTCATCCATAAGACCCCTGTGTACACTTCGTCCTGGTTCGACTCTCTAGCCGGCAAGAACTGCTACTTCAAAGGAGAACACCTGCAAAAGACCGGAGCATTCAAGGCACGAGGCGCGATGAATGCGGTCCTAGTGAATGATGCCGAAGGCAAAGCATATGGTTTTCTCACTCACAGCTCTGGCAACCATGGTGCTGCGCTTGCGTGGGCGGCCTCACAAATAGGCGCCAAGGCCTACATCGTCATGCCGGACAATGCGCCAAAGACTAAGATTGCCGCGGTAGAACAATACGGTGGAATCATCACCTTCTGCGCACCCACTCTCGATGCGCGTGAAGCTACCGCAGATCAAGTTCAAAAAGAAACTGGTGCTGTATTTATACACCCTTATGATAACTATGACATCATCGCTGGACAAGCGACGGCTACTATCGAATTGTTGGAAGCTCAGCCAAATCTCGAACTGCTGTTTGTTCCCGTTGGTGGGGGAGGGTTGTTGAGTGGAGCAGCATTGGCCAATCAATATTTCGGTAACGCAAAGGTGATCGGTTGCGAACCAGAAAATGCCAACGATGCATACCAAAGTTTTCAAGCGGGTAAACGCATACCTGTCCAAAATCCAGATACCATTGCAGATGGACTGCGTACTTCACTTGGTACACGCAATTTTGAAATCATCCAGCAATACGTTCATGAGATCATTACCGCATCCGAAGACGAGCTAAAACAAGCTTGGAGATTCACTACAAGTCGTTTAAAACAACTGGTTGAACCCTCGGCCGCTGCCGGATTAGCCGTAGCCTTAAAACACGGGGTAGGCACCTCTGGAATCATATTGTGTGGCGGGAATATGGACCTTGATCCATTTGTGTAGGATAAAGTAATCGGCCCTACGATAAATTCAAGCCAATGAAAGTGGCTTAAACGATATTTTAGCTATACCAATAAACTTAGGCCACAATTAGGTCATCAAAGGCATCGTTATACTGACGGTGCCTTTTTCTTTGGTGAAATTCGTCTCAAACGCCCAATTTATTGGAGTTTTCGAGCGTTTTTGATGAAACTTTATGCGTTGCTCAACTAGAGCTAACCCATTCCCTGTTCCTCCTACAGGGGGCAAATCTCCAAATCCAGAATCTTGAATTTCAAGCAATACACCGCCGGCTATTCCTTTGAAAGTGATTTTAATCCAAGGTTGATCAGCATGGCCATGGCCTGCATATTTGAAGCTATTCTCGACTAAAGGCTGTAGCAACCCTGTTGGCATCAGTGCTTTTGAAGTAACCCCCTCCACTGAATTGGAATAAGCAACATGGCCATATGAACTTTGCTGTTGCAGATTGACAAAGGATTGTAAATGCTTAATCTCAGCTTCAATCGTCGAAAAATGTGCATTCTGCTCACCCAAGAGGCTTCTTAAGTATTGGCCCAATTCAGCCAAGTATTCCTGGGCGTCCAATACGCGTTCCTGATTCAAAATTCCGCTGACGTTGTTAAGCTGGTTGAATAAAAAATGTGGTCTTATTTTATTCTTATACGATTCCAACTCCAACTCCGCCTCTTGCATACCCATGGTGGCCTCACGCGTCTTCAATGCGTTCCTATAAAACGACCAAATCACAAGCGACAACATCAACGCAAGACCTATGAATAGCACGAGGGTTTGCTGGCGAAGTTTGGCCGTTTCCTCAAAGCGCAATCGTTCCCGTTTCCCCCGTTCAAGCTCAAAAGCCAAGAACTTACTTTGCCCCTCATCGACCTGCTGGAGCGCATTTTTATTCGCTAAAATCTCCGCAGCTATTGCCTCATCTTTGCTTTCTCCTATGAGTTCATAGGCTACAAACTGTGCTCTTGCTTTCGCTTCTAAAGCCCAAAACTCATGTGATCGAGCAAATAGAATACAAGTGGCTAACTGCTCTTGTGACATGGCATTCAAGCCCAAAGCGCGGAAATAAATATTCTGCTTGTCAATATCAGGCACCGCTTGTGTTACCAAGGAGAGGGCACCTTGAATCAGGCTATCTACTTGTGCCGAATCTTTTCCTAATCTATGCAAGGCCTCCGCCCGAACCGCATAAGCCTCGCTGGGATTAACGGCACGTCGCTTTTTAAAAATGGACAATACGGTATCTGAATATTCCAAGGCCTTTTCATAGTACCCAAAATCAATCAGGTAGGTGGAATAATTCCCTGCAGCCGTAGCCCAGCTCATGGTGTCCCCTTGTCGTAAAGCCATGGTTTCTTCAGAGGTTGCTAAAATCTCTTCCCCCGAACCTAAAACCCAATAGCCATGGGCCTTGAGGAGTAGCACTCGTGACAAACCATAGTCGTCATTCAAACTTCTAAAAAGAATCTCACTACGCTCCAACATTGGCAATGCCTGAACGCTAATACCTTGGACAATTAGATCTCGAGCCTTCAAGTACCATCCCCAAGCCTCATCTTGTTGCTTGTCGCTAGCAATCAACTCTTCTAAGCCTTGAAGATAAATTGAATCTGTTACTGTGTATTGATACAGTCGGTTTACTCCCTCCGGGACTTTAGGGCGCTCCGAAACACTACAGGCAGAAAAAACCAGAGCAAGAGCGACAACAAGAAATTTTCTAATTCGCATCCCAGTCCGACTTTTCCATCCTGCTTTTTGAGGCTTCCACAGAAAAGCCATCGACCAAGTACACCATGATTTTTGAACCCCACGAAATGGATTTTACCGCATCTTTTCGGATAATGATGCTTTTATGAATGCGGCTGAATCTGCTCGAAAGACTTTCCTCAAAGCTCTTCAGTGTTCGAGCTACCAAATGCTTTTCACCTGTGCTCATTACCACTTCGGTATAGTTTCTTTGACCGCGCAACGAATTTATCTTTGACTCTGGGATCTCGTGAAAGCTGCCTTTTATTGGTATTTTAATGCTTTGCTCTTTATAGAGCCCTACAGGTTGCAACCTGGCAACCTTTTCCAAACTTTGCTCCAAACGCTTTGGCGAAACCGGTTTAAGAATGTAATCTATCGCCGTATCAAAAGCAGCTAAACTGTACTCACTGTGTGCAGTGACAAAGATGATATTTCCTACTAAAGATTTTATTTGTGCCGCTACTTCCAAACCGGTCGTATATGGCATTTCCATATCTAAGAAGACAAGATCTGGGCGTTGAGCTTCACAAAAACTCAAGAACTCACTTTGTTGTGTGAATCCTGCCACATTCGCCTCTGGAATAAGTCGCGACAACTGGAACACCATGCCATCAACGGCAAGACGCTCATCGTCGAGTATCGCTATGGCAGTTATGGCTTTCAAGCAGTATAGCCTTTCAACATTCTCGCCACATATTTTCCGATGACGTCAAACTCAAGATTTACACGGTGGCCGACTTGTAAGGTGTGGAATACCGTATGTTCATAGGTATATGGGATAATAGCTACACTGAACCTACCTTCTTGGGAATTAACTACGGTTAAAGAGGTGCCATTCACTGTAATGGAACCTTTTTCTACCGTTACATTTCCCTGTGTAGGGTCGTAACTAAAGGTATACGTCCAAGAGCCATCGTGTTCCTCAACCGCTTCACAAACGCCAACCTGATCTACATGACCTTGTACAATATGACCATCGAAACGGTCACCCATGGACATGCAACGCTCAAGATTGACCAAAGCACCTTCTTTCAGGTCATTGAGATTCGTTTTTTGCAGCGTTTCATCAATAGCAGTCACGCGATAGGTGCGGTCACCGAAAATCTCAACTACGGTCAAGCAGACGCCATTGTGAGCTACACTCTGGTCAATTTTCATTTCTGAAGCCAATTCTGACTCCATATATAGTTCAAGGTTGCCCTCGCTTTTTTCAAGCTTTGCGACTTTGGCAAGGTTTTCAATAATTCCGGTAAACATGGGGGGTGTTTTGTGGTTGGTTAAAATAGTACATTTGATGCTAAATATTTTCATTCATGAAAGTCTCAACATACACCCCTAATTACAACGGACCTTTAGCTATTGTTTATACAGATGTCACTTCTTTAGCGGCAAATCTCAATGAAGCGCAACTTGAGCGCGTACATAGCCTCGGTGAACGTTACGACGAAAAATGGTTAGAACTTCAAAATGGCGCACAAACCACCTGGATATATAAGGTTAAAAACGACCTAGACGCAAACGCGCGGGCGGAAAAGATGCGCCAAGCGGGAAATAGTCTTTGTTTAAAGGTCAATGGCATCTTTGCCGATCGTGTAGCCATTCTTGGTGCGCATGCAGCGGAGATTAGCGAGGGAGCCATTTTGGGGAATTACCAATTCTTGAAATACTTCTCGGACCACCACAAGCGACGCAACTCATTGGTTCAATTATTCGTGGAGGAAAGCGTTCAGTCTGAAGTTGAAACCTTGGCTGTTGCAACCATGGGGACCATTTTTGCCCGCGACCTGGTCAACACCCCGGTCATTGACCTTACTGCAACGGACCTCGCCAAAGAAGCGAAGGAAGCCGGTAAGCGTCACGGTTTCTCCGTAGAAGTTTTAGAGAAAAAGCAGATTGAAAGTTTGAAGATGGGCGGTCTATTGGCCGTTAATTACGGGTCTACGGAACCTCCGGTTTTCATCATTATGGAACACAAGCCTGAGGGCGCCGTAAATGAAAAGCCGCTTGTCTTAGTAGGAAAAGGCGTTGTATACGATACCGGTGGCTTAAGCCTGAAGCCTACCAACTTCATGGATGATATGAAGAGTGATATGGGAGGTGCTGCTGCAGTTTTAGGAACCATGAGCGCAGTCGCGGAAGCAAACCTTCCCTTACACGTTATAGGATTGGTGCCCGCAACAGATAACCGTCCGGGAGGAAATGCAGTAACTCCGGGTGATGTCATCACCATTTCTGACGGCACCACCGTAGAGGTAATGAACACAGATGCCGAAGGTCGATTAATTCTCAGCGATGCTTTGGTCTATGCAAAGCGCTACCAGCCAGAGCTCGTTATTGACTTGGCAACCTTGACAGGAGCAGCGGCTCGCGCCATTGGTCATTATGCAATAGTTGGCATGGGGAATGCCCCAAGAACAGAAATGAATGCACTTCAAGAAAGCGGTTTTGCAACGCATGAACGCGTTGTAGAATTTCCTTTCTGGGACGAATACAAGGAGTTGCTAAATAGCCCTATCGCCGACATGAAAAATATCGGAGGAGCAGAGGCTGGTGCAATTACAGCAGGCAAATTCCTCGAGCACTTCACAGATTATCCCTACATTCACTTGGATATCGCGGGGCCAGCCTTCCTCAAAAAGAGAATTGGTTACCGCGTTGAAGGAGGCACTGGCGTAGGTGTCCGATTACTTTTTGATTTTATCAGCAAAAGAGCGTCATAAATGAGCGATTCACAAAACAATACTCCAAACAACAATAATGCGAACAATCCCAATTCAGGAGGAGATGGCCGCAGAAGGAATCGCAGTGGGCGTAATCGAAATCGCAATCGAAAGCCTCGAGCCGAAGGAAATGCTGAGGGGAGTGAAGGTGCCAACCTAGACCCAAAGCCAAAGGCTAGCAGCAATGTCGAGGGCGCTGAAGGCAATGCAGAAAACAGAAATAAAGGAGGTCGAAATCGAAACCGAAATCGAGGAAATAAGCCAGCACGAAATGTGAAAGCAGCAGAAATTTCCGAAGAGGTTAAGGAGCAAGTTGAATTCCAATCGGACCTCTATAGTCTTGACTTCGAAAGTGAAGATCAAACCTGGGAAGGGGGAGACGTTCTCAAAAAGCCCATTTTGGGGATTACCTGTGGCGATCTTAATGGCATTGGTATGGAGGTCATCATCAAATCGCTAGAAGACGATCGTATTACCGACCTCTGTACTCCAGTGGTTTTTGCTTCTTCAAAACTCGCGTCCTACCATAGAAATGCCATAGATAAAAGGGATTTTAATTTCAATATTGTCGAATCCATTGACGAAATAAAAGAAGGGAAAAATAACCTGGTTTCTGTTTGGGACGATAACGTAGAATTGCAGTTGGGGATGCCTACCGACGTAAGTGGATCCTATGCGTTGAAAAGTATCGACGCTGCAATAGCTGCTGCAAAAGAGGGTAAGATTGATGCCATTGTTACTGCCCCTATCAACAAACACAATATCGCGGAAGCAGTTTCTGGCTTTAGTGGACACACTGGCTATTTAGCAGAAGCCTTTGGCAATGATGTACTCATGATTTTGACTGCTGAGCACCTCAAAGTAACAACCGTTACAGGTCATATCCCTATACGTGAGGTTTCTGATGCATTAAGTCAAGCTAAAATTGAAAAGTCATTGGAATTACTTGTGGGAAGTTTGAAACGTGACTTCGGCAAGATTAAACCATCCATTGCTGTTCTCGGGCTAAACCCCCATGCTGGCGAAATGGGTACAATTGGAAAAGAAGAGCAAGAAGTTATTCAACCTGCTATAGCGGCTGCACAAAAAATGGATGCCACTATCAAAGGTCCATTCCCAGCAGATGGATTTTTTGGTCAGGGTTATGAACAAAAATTTGACGCTGTTCTAGGCATGTACCACGATCAAGTATTGGTTCCGTTCAAGAGTATTGCCATGGGAACCGGTACGAATTTTACCGCTGGGCTCAACATAGTTAGGACCTCTCCTGATCACGGTACAGCAATGCACTTAGCCGGCAAAGGCACAGCGGAACACGCTTCATTCCTATCTGCCATCTTTACTGCTATTGAAACTGTGCAAGCAAGAATGGGCTACGATGAGATGACCGCAAATCCTCTCAAAAAACAAAAAGATAAGAATTAGAAGTTTTCAACAATTTGAATATCTTTGCACGCTCATTCAGAGATAATTGAAGCAGTGAAGAAGAAGGACTTTGATATCGCCTTTAATGGCTTGTCCAACGGACCACACAACTTCGACTACGAATTGAATGACTCGTTCTTTGATCTTTTTGAGTACGACGACTACCGCGGCCTAAGCGGAAAGGTAACCATGAAACTGGTTAAAAGTGAGCTCGTTATGGACTTGGAACTTTCTTTTGAAGGTTCAATACAAGCGCCCTGTGATGTGACTGACGAACCCTTCACGCAAACGTTGAACAACAGCTTTGATGTTCAAGTGAAGTTTGGAGAATCATTCAATGACGAAAACGACGAACTATTAATTCTTCCGCATGGAGAACACCAATTTAACATCGCACAAATGGTGTATGAATTGGTTGTGTTAAGCATACCGACCAAACTATACGGTCCAAATGCTGGCAACGGTTTAGAAGACTACTTAGAAGACAACGACGACGAAAATGAAAATGATACGGACCCACGGTGGGACCAATTAAAAGACTTGTTGAATAAATAACTAATTGAAACATGGCACATCCTAAGCGCAGACAGTCAAGCACGAGAAGAGACAAGCGTAGAACGCATTACAAAGCGGCTGATCAGCAATTGGCTATCTGCCCAACAACTGGTGAAGCACACCTATACCACCGTGCACACTGGCATGAAGGAAAACTTTACTACAAAGGAAAAGTAGTAATGGAGAAGGCTTAAGCCTCTCATAAAATATTGATTGTTAAAAAAGTAGCCCTTGAACAGGCTACTTTTTCTTTTTTAAAGACTGCTAAAAAAAACATGGGGCCTATTTTAGCCCCTCAAGATTTACGCTATGAAAGCAGCAATTACCGCAATCGGCGGATATGTTCCCGAATATGTGTTGACAAACACCGAATTGGAAACAATGGTGGAGACCAACGACGAATGGATCACCTCAAGAACGGGGATTAAAGAACGCCGCATACTTAAGCCTGAAGAAGGCATGGGTGCCTCCTACCTCGCCTTGAAAGCCGTTGAGGCGATGAAAAAGGAGTATGGAGTACGCGTAGATGATGTAGATATGGTCATCCTCGCTTCTGTAACTCCAGATATGCCAGTTGCCATTACCAGCGCCTACATTGCTCAGGAAATTGGTGCAAAGCATGCTTATGCATACGATCTTCAAGCAGCTTGTTCCTCTTTCTTATATGCGGTAAGCACTGCTGCTGCGTTTATTGAAAGCAAGAAGTATAAAAAAGTTTTGGTCGTAGGTTCGGATGTCATGAGTTCTATCGTGGATTACGAAGACCGCACAACTTGTATCCTATTTGGGGACGGTTGTGGAGTTGCACTAATGGAACCAAATGAAGACGATCTAGGCATACAAGACGAAATCCTTCGTACAGATGCTGTAGGAAGAAACTTCCTTAAAATGGATGCCGGTGGTTCATTTCTTCCCCCGTCACATGAAACCGTTGATGCAAAACAACACTACATCCGTCAAGAAGGGCAAAGTGTTTTCAGATTTGCTGTTTCTAATATGGCCGATACGTCTGCAGAAATCCTAGAGAAAAATGGCTTGACAGGGGATGATGTAGCCTACCTAGTCCCGCACCAAGCGAATTTAAGAATCATTGATGCGACGGCCCGCAGAATGGGACTTTCCGAGGAAAAAGTCTTAATCAATATTCAACGTTATGGAAATACCACATCCGCTACTATTCCATTATGTTTGTGGGACTTCCGTCATCAATTTAAAAAAGGTGATAATTTGGTTTTTGCCGCCTTTGGAGGCGGATTCACATGGGGTGCCATGTGGGTGAAGTGGGCCATTTAATTAAAACTCGTAATTTCATACGCTAATACACTCAGATATGGACTTGAAAGAAATCCAAGCATTGATCAAGTTTGTGGCCAAAAGCGGCGCACAAGAAGTAAGTCTCGAAACAGAAGACTTCAAGATCAACATTAAAACTGGTTCAGAAGCCGGAGAACAGCCTACGTACATTCAGGCAGTTGCTCCCCAAGCTCCAGTAGCAATGCCTGCTGCTCCTGCTCCAGCAGCGGCACCTGAAGCAGCTCCAGCAGCTCCAGCAGCAGACGATACTAGCAACTACATAACTGTAAAATCACCAATGATCGGAACCTTCTACCGCAGTGCAGGTCCAGATGTGGATCCTTTCGTTAAGGTTGGCGATACCATCAAGCCTGGTGATGTATTATGTATTGTTGAGGCAATGAAGCTTTTCAACGAGATTGAAAGTGAAGTGAGCGGTAAGATTGTAAAGGTTTTGGTCGATGATCAAACACCAATTGAATACGATCAGCCTCTTTTCTTGGTCGATCCATCGTAACAATCTAAACCTCAAAGGTTATGTTTAAAAAAGTACTCATTGCTAACCGTGGTGAGATTGCTCTTCGCGTCATTCGTACATGCAAAGAAATGGGCATCAAAACGGTTGCAGTATACTCAAAAGCTGATGCGGATTCATTGCATGTGCGCTTCGCTGACGAAGCGGTATGTATTGGTCCCGCTGCATCATCGGAAAGCTATTTGAGCATCCCCAATATCATTTCGGCAGCAGAAATCACCAACGCAGACGCTATTCACCCGGGATATGGATTCTTGAGTGAAAACTCCAAATTCTCTCGCATCTGTGCTGAGCATGGTATCAAGTTTATTGGTGCTACGGCAGAGCAGATTGAAAAAATGGGCGACAAGGCAACGGCTAAAGAAACCATGAAAGAGGCAGGAGTACCTTGTGTACCTGGTTCTGAAGGCATTCTGGAAAGCTATGAAGATGCCTTAGCTACTGCGCGTGCTATTGGATACCCTGTAATGATGAAAGCTACGGCCGGTGGTGGTGGTAAGGGCATGCGTGCGATCATGGACGAAAGCCAACTCGAAGGTGCTTGGAAAAGTGCGCGTCGCGAAGCTGCTGCAGCTTTTGGTAACGACGGCATGTATATGGAAAAGCTAATTCTTGAGCCACGTCATATTGAGATTCAAGTGATTGGCGACAGCTACGGAAAGGCATGTCACTTGAGTGAGCGTGATTGTTCGGTACAAAGACGCCATCAAAAATTGGTTGAGGAGACACCCTCTCCATTCATGACGGACAAACTCCGCAAAAAAATGGGTGAAGCGGCTGTTAAGGCAGCGGAATTCATCGCTTACGAAGGAGCGGGTACGGTTGAGTTCTTGGTTGACAAGGACCGCAACTTCTACTTCATGGAAATGAATACACGTATCCAAGTGGAACACCCAATCACAGAACAAGTGGTGGGATTCGATTTGATTCGTGAGCAGATCAAGGTAGCAGCAGGCGAGCCGATCTCTGGTAAGAATTACTTCCCTGAAATGCACAGCATCGAGGTTCGTATTAATGCAGAGGACGCGTTTAACGACTTCCGTCCCTCTCCAGGTGGAATCACTTCATTCCATGCTCCAGGAGGCCACGGTGTCCGATTAGACACGCATTGTTACAGTGGCTATGTGATCCCTCCTTTCTATGATTCTATGATCGCTAAACTTATCGTTACTGCACGTACACGTGAGGAGGCAATTGATAAGCTAGAGCGTGCTTTAGATGAATTCGTTATCGAAGGCATCAAAACAACCATTCCGTTCCACCAACAATTGTTGAAGAACGAAAACTTCCGCAAAGGGGTCTACACGACCAAGTTCATGGAAGACTTCGAATTGGTTGCTCCCAACTAATCCCTACAAAAGTTAACTCAACAAAAAACCCGCGCCGATGGCGCGGGTTTTTTTATGGGGTGAAAATTTTTCTAGAACAACTTTCGTGGCGCATGACAATAGGGCGTTCCGCCTTTGTTGTCGTAATAATCCTGATGGTAATTCTCGGCCGAGTAAAAATCTGCCGCTGGCAGAATCTCCGTTGCTACATCGTACCCTTTCGCAATCAACAAGTCCTTCAGCATTTGCGCTGTCTCGCGCTGTGCGTCATTTTGGAAGAACACAGCGCTGCGGTATTGCGGACCTATATCTGGTCCCTGACCGTCGCGTTGGGTAGGATCATGTGTTTCAAAAAACACGCGGGCCAATTCCTCAAAGCTCACCTGCGCAGGATCAAACACTACATGCACTGCTTCATAGTGTCCCGTACGCTTGGTACACACTTCGCGGTACGATGGATTCTTTACGAAGCCTCCCGTATACCCACAGGTGGTGGCCAATACGCCTGGAACTTTTTGGAGGTAAAACTCGGTCCCCCAGAAACATCCTGAGGCCAATACAGCTACCTCTTGCCCTGCTTCAGGTGCAGGAATGGGTGCCATTGCATACGGATCTGACATCTTCTTTTTTGTTTGTGCGTTGCAGCTCGCCAATCCTAAAACGGCGAACAAGAGTACTTTCCAATTCATGTTTAAATAACGCAAAAATTGGTCCGATTGTTTCTTCAAAAACAGGGATTAACCGATGAATCCTTTCGACATCAATACCTCAGCAATCTGAACTGTATTGGTCGCGGCACCCTTGCGCAGGTTGTCGCTCACAATCCACATGTTGAGGCCACGGTCGGTGGTAAAGTCGCGACGTAATCGGCCCACAAAAACATCATCCTTGCCCTCGGCCATCAAAGGCATAGGGTACGTGTTGAATTCCGGACGGTCCTGCAAGGTCACCCCTGGGGTCTCGCTCAAAATTTTACGTACTTCCTCCAACGTGAAATCACGCTCAAATTCCACATTCACACTTTCGCTGTGCCCCCCTTGAACGGGAACACGAACGGCTGTAGCAGCGAGTTTGATACCTGGGTCTCCGATGATTTTCACGGTTTCATGGGTCATCTTCATTTCCTCCTTGGTGTAATCGTTCTCCAAGAACACGTCACAATGTGGAATACAGTTGCGGTCAATTTTATATGGATACACCATCTTCGGGTCTTCGCCATTGCGCTCCCCTTCGAGCTGGTCCACAGCTGCTTTCCCCGTACCCGTAACGCTTTGGTACGTGCTGACGATAACGCGTTTTGCACCAAAAGCTTTGTGAAGGGGATTTAGGGCAACGACCAATTGGATCGTAGAACAATTTGGGTTCGCAATGATCATGTCCGTTTCCTCCAAGACATCGGCATTGATTTCTGGCACGACCAATTTCTTATCGGCGTCCATACGCCAAGCACTCGAGTTGTCCACGACACGGGTACCTGCAACAGCAAATTTTGGTGCCCACTCCAATGAAGTTTCGCCACCCGCTGAAAACAAGGCAACATCAGGTGCTGCAGCAACGGCATCTGCCAAGCTAACAATGGTCCAATCCCGCCCGCCAAAGGCAACTTTCTTCCCCACGCTGCGCTCCGAAGCAACCGGAATCAACTCTGTGATAGGAAAACTGCGCTCTGCCAATACTTTCAAAATGATTTGGCCCACCATGCCGGTAGCGCCTACAACCGCGACTCTCATAAAATGTCTTAACTTAAATAGAACCCCACAAAACTAATTCTATTCCGCCTTATGCAACGCACCTTGTTTCGAAGTGTACGAACACTTGTTTTTTGCCTCATTTTAAACGGACTCTACGGTCAATCCACACTCATTTCGGATTCCCTACGCGCTAAAAACCCACTTTGGTCGGGCGATACCGCCTGGATGAATTTCACCACTGAAGGCTTACGCACCAATGCACCTAGTGCCGGAGATCTTCATTGGTCGCTGCCCTCAAAAGCCGCCATTAATGCCCTTTGGCAACTTAAAATCTCCCTGGGCTTCAATCCCTCCTCGAGCAACTTTTGTGAGTTCCAATTCGTTAACGCCCCTCAGGGACAATACGCCATCCAACTCTCGGGCAACTCAAGTGACGACCTCAGCCTCATTCTTCGCAGGCCAGGGATGAGCGACTCGATCTTGGCTTCCGCAACGGGCTACCTCAATCACAATGCCCCAGAAATAGCGGTTCGAATACTGCGAGATTCTACCCATACCTTCTGGGTGTACGATGCCGATTCCCTTCTATTCTCAACCACAGATAGTACACTACGATCCTCTCAGCGACTCACCTTGTATTGCAAATACACCAGCTCCCGTGTGGACAAGTTTCTGTTCTCAACATTGCATGCCTCAGGCTACAGCTATCAAGACACCATACCTGCCCGATTGCTCGAGATCCATCAAAAATCGCCCACCACTATTGCCCTTGCCTTCAATGAACCGTGCGTTCCCGCAATAAATTCAGTAAACGGCATTATTGCCTATCAACAAGGCAGGCCCATCGACACCGCGCACTATCCACAACTTTTTGAAAAAATTTGGTTGTGCACATTCTCCAAGCCTTTACCCCTTGGCCCCATAGCATTCGAAATTCAGAACACCCTCGACTCTGCGCTCAACCCTTCAGGGGCCATTTGGGATGTTCTTGACATCCAGTACACACCCGAACAGACCGTAGCCATCACCGCCATTCAGCCGTTTGACCACGCTACTAGCAACTTCGTACGAATGTACTCCCCGCACGCCCTGAACGCCAACCTCCACAGCGTTGATCTATCGGGAAAAACCAAGTCCCATCCGTGTGCACTTGATTCGGGATTTACCCTACTAGCCAACCTCGATGGTCTTCCACGTGCTGGGGCAATCTGGGTGGAAAAAGAAGGAATTGTCCTCGGCCATGCCGCTTACGATGATCTATTCGATGATAGCAACGCCAATGGATACCATGCCCTATTTCGAGATACGATTTGCGATTTGCGCCAAGGGTGGTCTGTCCAAAAAGTTAGTGACGCGCAAACCCAAGTGCCTGTATGGGATTCAACTTGCAACGCAAATCGCCCCAAAAACCTATTTGTCGATGAAGACAACAACCTGTGGATCGAATGGCAAGAATCGCTGTACAGTTTTCCTGACCGACCCGCTGATTGGAAACCAGAGCAACCTCTGTTGAGTAGGCTCGCGCATTGGCCAAAGGATAGTGCGCTGCCCTTTGGCATTGCTAAAACAGTGGATTTACACGCGCTCGATTCGGGAGTGGTTCTACTCAATGAAGTTCATTTCGCCGCTGATCTGCTTGAGGAATTCATCGAGATCGTCAACACAAGTGCACAGCCATTACCTTCCGGAAAAATTTGGCTCTCCCTCTTTCAAAACGGGAATTTGATTCGTTCAGCTCCGTTGGACAACCGCCGTCCGAATTTTAAACGGGAAGGTCTCGTTCCAGCATTGCTTCCGGAAGAGATATTGGCACTGTCCGCACCCTTTTCTCTACCCAATGATACTTGCCAACTGATTATGCATACCATCGAAGGAAATCCATTGGACGAAATGCAATTCTGGCCACTCAAAAGCCCCCTCGAACACCGCAGTTTTGAGCGGGTATCGATGCACACCACGGGCAAATCCATCCTGAATTGGCACCATCATATTCCTCACTTAGGTAAAGACTCAGAAGGCTCACCGAATGCGCGAAACAGTGTTGCAGGTGCACTGCCAACGCAGTTGGCCCAAGTGAACTTAGAGCGAAATTGGATCAGCCTTGATCCACGGAATTACCATCCAACGACGGTCTTATGGGTAGGTGCGGAGGCCGGGGAGCGCGTTTGGGCGGAGGTGCGGGATGGTTCCGGCCGCATTGTAGAGGTACTACTGGCGGGGGTCAAGGTGGGAGTTGGTGAGGATGGAAAGGGTCTTCACGCCATTGTTTTAGGGCCAGAAGATTGGGGGTGGCATAGGATGAAGTCCGGTATATACTGGATTCATTGTAAAGTCAGTGGAATAAAAAGTACCCGAAAAAAATCAATCCCAATTTCCATTTTCAATCCGTAATTTTCCCACATGGAAAAGCAGGATTTGATTGCGGGTTTCGACCCCAATGAGCCGGCGCTGAACAACGGGTTGTTTGGCTTGCCTTTTGATGCAGAACAAAGTGATATCCATGTATTACCGGCCCCTTGGGAGGTTACGGTCAGTTATGGAAGCGGAACTGCAGCAGGACCAGAAGAAATTTTGAATGCTTCGGCACAAGTGGATTTGTACGATGCTAAATACCCAACGGGCTGGCAGCGGGGAGTATTCATGTTGGAAGAAGATGAACGCTGGAGAAAGACTGGCGAACAGATGAGAGAACTGGCCCTTGAGTATTTACATGCCCTTGAGATTGACGAAGTTGGCCTAGAAGAGCAAAAGACACTAGACCAAATCAATGATAAGTGCACCGCCTATCACCTTTGGGTAGAAAAGAAAATCGGGAAAATTTTAGAGAAGGGTAAAAAAGCCATCCTTTTGGGCGGTGACCATAGCACTTCTTTAGGAGCCATTCGCGCACACAAATTGCATTTCGGCGATTTCGGAATCTTACAAATTGATGCTCACGCCGATTTGCGTGTGGCCTATGAAGGATTTGAATATTCGCATGCCAGCATCATGTACAATGTATTGAAGGAGCAATTGGCAACAAATTTGACCATTGTTGGTCTACGCGATTACTGCCATCAAGAAGCCGATAGGATTGCGACCGATTCCCGTATTCATGCCTTCACTGACCAACAAATGAAATCGGACCGCTTCGAAGGCAAATCATGGGCTACTCAAGTTGCCGAAATCATTGAAACCTTACCCAATCAAGTATACCTCAGTTTCGACATAGACGGGCTGAACCCATCGCTTTGTCCAAACACTGGAACACCCGTTCCTGGGGGGATGGAGCTTGAAGAAGTCGTGTATTTGGTCGATGCTCTAAAAGCCTCTGGGCGCACACTCATTGGGATGGATTTGGTCGAGGTGAGTCCAGGCGACGACGAATGGGATGCCAACGTGGGTGCACGTGCCCTATATACCCTTTCAAACCGATTGGGTTAGGCCCGTTTTTCCAAAGAAAGGGCGTAACTTTGCACAAATTCTTAAGCGCACAATAGCTATGAAATTCGGTGTAATCACCTTCCCAGGGTCCAACTGTGACCAAGACATGATCTACGTTCTAGAAAATATCATGGGCTATGAAACCATCAACCTATGGCACAAAGACACCGACCTACAGGGCGTGGATTGTGTTGTCCTTCCTGGAGGATTCTCATACGGAGATTATTTACGCAGTGGCGCCATCGCGAAGATGAGCCCTATCATGCAGAGCGTTATTGAATTTGCCAACAACGGTGGCTATGTACTTGGTGTTTGTAACGGATTCCAAATCCTAACCGAAAGTGGATTGCTCCCAGGCGCATTACGTCACAACGACAGCCATAAATTTATCTGTAAAAACGTCTTCATTAAACCCGTATCTAAATCTGCAGGAATCACTGCTGATCTAGACCACAGCAAAGGGTACAAAATCCCTATTGCGCACGGTGAAGGGAACTACTACTGCTCAGCAGAGACTTTAGCAGAACTCAAGGCGAACGACCAAATCCTCTTCCAGTACAGTACGGAAGAAGGAGAAGTTGATGCAACGGTAAACCCGAATGGCGCACTCGAAAACATTGCAGGTGTTTGTAATGCCGGCAAAAATGTTTTTGGTATGATGCCACACCCAGAACGCGCTGCTGACGAAGAACTAAAAAATCAAGACGGTCTTGACCTTTTCAAGAGCATGATCGCACACATGGAATTGGTATAAAATTCCAACACACTGAAACTAAAAAACCCGGGCTTGCGCCCGGGTTTTTTTTATGCTTGTACTCCCAAGGATTATTGCAAAATCAAAGGAATATGTACGCTCTCTGTGCCTTGGATAGTCTGCACAATGTAGGCGCCTCTAGCCCAATCTTGTACATCAATCGACGTGCGTTGGGCCACCCAATTATTGTAGACTTCACGGCCCGCTGCATCCACAATACGGACCTGTGCTTCACCTTGCAAAGCAATCTGAACCTTTGTCTGTGCAGGATTCGGATAAATCTGAATAGCACTCAACAGTTCTTCATCCAATCCGATGTTTACCACCGAGTAGGCATCCGAAACATTAGAGCACAAGATGTTCGAGAAAATACGAACGTAGTACGTGCCATTGGCGGCAGGCAGATAAGTCGCGTTGGTCGCCCCTGCGATAGGATCCATATTTGCATCCAACCACTGGTAGGTAAATGTTCCGGCTGGAGTTCCGGCTTCGAGCTCACCCGATGTTGGATTCTGAGTCACTGTAGGCTGTGATGGCGCTGGCTGTACCGAAATGGCACGTTGCTTTGTATTTGAACAGCCCGTAGATGCATCGGTGTAGGTATAGTAAATCCAATGTGATCCAACGCCCGCAGTCGAAGGGTAAATGGAATCATTCACCACGCCCGCACCAGAATAAATACCGCCTGCTGGCTGTCCACCGGAAAGCGCCTGTGGACCATCAAGCTCACAGACATAACCTTGAGAACCCAAACTTACTTGAGGCAAAGAATTCACCGTGAAGGTCACAGAATCTGCTACAATCGGATTCGCAACACAATCATCACTACTGGTCAATCGAACCGTTAGTACATCACCATTTTGGAAGGTGTTCGCGTATGAGGTTGTATTAGAAGCAACCACAGTTCCATTCAATACCCAGTTCAAGGATGGGGCGGCGCCACCATTGGTCCATGTAGCAGTCGCAAAGGCGCTGTCGCCATTACAAAGGGTAGTGCCACTCACACTCATGCTCACACTTGCAGTTGGCGAAGTAGTAATCGTGATGTAATTGTTCAAGGTAATTGAATCCACACCTGCGGCGTTTTGAACCACCAACTTCACATCATAAGTCCCTGCAGCGCTATACGTTACTGTTGGGTTGGGTTGAGTTGAAGTGGAAGGCGTACCACCTTGGAACGTCCACAAACGCGCTGTAGGTGCCGGCGTTGAATAGTCATAGAACGTTACCGACTTTCCTGTACACGTTGCCGTATCACCTGCAAAGGCAGCTACAGGAGCTACTTGAGCCTGCCCGGTAATGTTGATGTTGTCTAGGTAGGTATTATTTCCATAGCCATTCACGGCAACAAATTTTACTCGGATACCGCTCATGCCGCTGTAGGCGTCAAGATCAATAGATGGACAACTCACTGTACTTGAGCCATGACACCAATACGTACTATCTGCAGGAGCAAATGCGGAGGTTAACGCACCAGCAGTAGAAAACGACGCGTCAGTTGCATCATACGCTGCTGCAAGGTTCCATGTAGTGCCACAATCTGAACTCACATAGACCTTAAGGCTGTCGGAATACCCCGAAGAATAGTACGAAGATGCGTATTCAAAGGTCATGCTGACTAAGGTATCATTGCTAAAGTCGAGCGGCGGACTCACCAATTCATCTAGCGCACCAGATGTGCTGTAGGAATAGTGGTTAACAAACATTCC
>Ga0255756_1000604_pt1 | contig 43188 bp, 35 predicted proteins | sample 011ome_20_FD_179956 | JGI IMG/M metagenome (GOLD analysis project Ga0255756, IMG submission 179956) | Coastal salt marsh microbial communities from the Groves Creek Marsh, Skidaway Island, Georgia - 011509CT metaG (version 2) | ecosystem: Environmental > Aquatic > Marine > Intertidal zone > Salt... | reverse complement strand
TTCCGAGCATTGTCTTGTTTTTATTAACTTTGTGGCCCAAAACACACCACATGACGCTTCAAGACAAAGTAATGGAACAGCTTAAGGACGCTATGCGTGCTAAAGATGCTCTGGCCCTTCAGGCTTTACGCGCGATTAAGTCAGCTCTTTTGTTGGAGCAGACTTCTGCGGGCGCCTCTGGAGCACTAGCCGAAGATGCTGAGCTCAAACTTTTGCAGCGGTTGGTCAAACAGCGCAAAGATGCGGCTGCCATGTATCAAGAACAGGGCCGTGAAGATCTTGCAGCGACTGAGTTCCAGGAAGTAGCCGTGATCGAGCGCTTCTTGCCCGCCCAGCTTACCGCAGAAGAAGTAGCGGTGCATATCAAGAATATTATCAGTGAGTTAGGCGCCACTTCTATAAAAGACATGGGCAAAGTAATGGCTGCTGCCAACCAAACCCTTGCTGGTCAAGCTGAAGGAAAGCTTATCGCTGAACAAGTAAAAACACTGCTCGCTTAAAGCGGGTTTAAAAATTTTGGCTGCGTAGTTCAACTGGATAGAATATCAGATTTCGGCTCTGAGGGTTGGGGGTTCGAATCCCTCCGCGGTCACGAATAAATGGTCAGAAAAAAGAGCGCCAAGTTCACTTGAGCGCTCTTTTTTTTCGACCATTTTCATGAGGGATCAGTCTTGGGTAATACTTCTAAAGTATAGAAACTGCACCCTTTTTTGCGGGTGGATAGGGCAAAATTTTACATTTGCCAAAAAATCGAGATGGTCCAAATCAAAACAGTAGAAAGCCCTGAGGAAATTCAAGGCATCAAAACCTTACTTGAGGCCAACCTTAAGCAAAATTTAAGCCCAGAAGTACGAACCGCTCAAGGCTTTGTCACCTGTGATTATTCTATAGATTTTTTAACCCAGATCAACCAAAAACATCCTTCGATTATTGCCGTGGATCAGGGCGAGGTCGTTGGATACGCTTTAGTGGTCACCCGGGACAGCAAACATCTTCACCCACTAATAGAGGACCTCGTTAATAAGTTCCCTCAATACACCTATCAAAACAAGCCATTAGACCAACTCAATTTTTGCCTGGTCGGCCAGTTATGCGTCGGCAAATCCCACCGAGGTCAGGGCCTAGTCCAACAACTGTATCACGGATATAGAGACCGCTACAACCACCTCTTCGACTACCTAATCACGGATGTGGACACCCAAAACACCCGTTCCCTCAAAGCCCACCAAAACACCGGCTTCGAAGTTGTCGGCCAACTCGAATTCGGTGAGGCCCAGTGGAACCTGGTAGTTTGGGCCTGGTGAACACCTAAGGTTTTGGTGCTTTTTTTTAAAATCTGCACTAACTTTTCATCGACGTGGATGGGCATCACCCGCGGGTATACCTATATTTGGCCGTTGATAATGAATCAAATCCCATTATGAAAAAAATCCTACTTGCTATTGCAGTTTTAGCTTTTACTGGTGTGGCTTCCGCCCAGCAACAACCTAACTTTTTGTTCTACCAACAAAACATGAGTACGATTAACCCAGCTTACGCGGGTACTCAAGGGCGTTTTGTCGGTTTAAACTACCGCTCTGCCTGGCAGGGTATTGAGAACGCGCCTCGTGCAGCTACTTTGGTGTACAACACTTCAGAAAAAAACAACGCCGCGTGGGGATTTACGTATTCTACGGATCGAGTTTATGTGGAAAACCAGGGAGTGATTGCTGCCGATTACAGCTACAAACTTAAAGTAGATGAGAATACAAATCTGTTTTTGGGTGTTAAGGCTGGTTTGCTGTACAACAATATTGACTTAGCTAAGCTGAACAGAATTACCAACGAACCAAACCCAGCACTCGATGGTTTGGACAACTACATGAATCCATTGGTTGGTGTGGGAGCTTTGTTGAAAGGGGAGAACTTCTATGTAGGAGCTTCCGTGCCTAACTTCTTGAATACCGAGCGTTTTAAGGAGGTTAATGGTGTGGCTACTACAGCTACCGACAAACCTCATTTCTATTTTACTGCAGGTTATGAACTTCCGATTAATGCCTACTTAGATTTCAATCCAAGTGTTTTGTACCGCGTTGTTGGTGCAGCTCCTAATCAGTTGACCGCTATTGCTCAAGTGACTTATATGGACAAGATCTCTGCAGGTCTAGGAGTTTCTAACAATGACTATATTTCTGGATTGGTGATGTTTCACAACCTAAATCAATTTAGTTTTGGTTATGGCTATGAAGTAGCACAGCGCACCACAGCTACTGCGCTTAGGGCCAATACCCACGAATTGGTCATCCGCTACCAATTTGACTAAGGATAGCTATACTTTTTATTTTTTGAAAGGCTCCTATGGAGCCTTTTTTGTATCTTAGTGTTATGCGTTTACATCATTACTTTCTCCTATGGGCCCTGGGCCTTTTTTTTGTGTCCTGTGTCACCGAAGATATCGATGATCATGCCGAAGTCGTCTATGCAGTAGATCCCCAGGATAGTGAGATTCCCTATCTTCAAATCACCACGGAGGAAGCCATACGCAATGAGCCTAAAATTGCCGCTACACTGAAGGTGATCGAAAACCGAAAGTATACCTTGACTCAGCCGATTGGTATCGAATACCGAGGTTCCACCTCTTTTCGAGTTTCTGACAAGAAGTCTTATGGGATAGAAACTTGGGATATCGCTGGAAATGATGCCGCTATCTCCTTGTTGGGTTATCCTGAAGAGGAAGATTTTGCCCTGGTAGGGCATGTATTCCAAGCCTCCAGTAACAGTATATATGATCCTTCGTTGATTCACCACCATTTGGGCTATAACTTATACCGAGATATGGGGCGATATGCTGCCAGATCCACATTTGTGGAGCTTGAGATAAACAACAACTACGTTGGGCTCTACATGCTGATGGAAAAGTTGAAGCGAGATAAGAATCGAATCGACGTCGCCAAGCTTACTCCATCGGATACAGATCCCAGTGTAATCACTGGCGGTTATATCCTGAAAATTGATAAAACAGCTGGAGGGGATTCGCCACAAGATATGCCCTTATCCTATTACGAAAGCAACTGGGGGGATGACGCACTGTACAGAGCAGACAACAGCTTCCGATCCAACTACAGCAATACCGGGGCCTTGTTGCCTTACGCAGCTTATGGGGGCAAGCAACCTGCCGAAACCTATTTTCTCTACGAGTATCCCGCTTCAGACGAGATAAATCCTGCTCAAAAAAATTACATCAAGACCTATATCGATCAGGTGGATGATGCTATCCTAAATACAGGAACTGGCGCTGATCCAACCTATACCTCCTTAATCGATGTCGATAGCTTTGTCGACTTTTTTTTAATTACGGAGCTCAGCAGAAACATAGACGGATACCGACTCAGTACCTATCTCCACAAAGAGCGTGATGGCAAACTGAAAATGGGGCCGGTTTGGGATATGAATATCGCCTTTGAAACCGGTGGTCGACTTCCCCAAGACGCTTGGGTGGCCGATTATAACCAATATGTTCCGAATGATTTGTGGACGGTGCATTTTTGGTGGCCCAAGCTCAAATCAGATCCGTATTTTAGGGCTCGGGTGAAATCTAGATGGAATCAGTTGCGCCAAGGTATTTGGGCCACCTCGGCATTGACGGCCAAAGTGGATGAATATGCCGATTACCTCCAAAGCAACGGGGCTGTATCTCGTAACTATGCCAAGTGGAGCGGCATACCGGTTAACTACGCCAATCAAATCCAGCAGTTGAAGGGTTTTCTCGTCCAGCGAAGCACTTGGATGGATGGAGAAATTTCAGGGTTTTAGCCCTTAGATATTTTTTCCTTCAAAAGAAGCGGCAATCATCTTTTTGTACTTAGTCGTGCTCCAGCCGTGGCTGCGGTCTAGATAGTGCACGCGGATCCCCAAGTCATCACCGGTATATCCTCTGTCTTTGTAGTCGTCACCTAAAAAGCGAACGTCAAACCCGCCATTTTTTATGGTGTCGTATAATTCGTGTTCGTAGGTGTAGGTGATGATTTCGTCGATGTAAATCAAAGAGAGCAGCAATTCTGTGCGCTCTTCTACACTAAAAATGGGTTTTAATTTCTCTGGACGCTCAACCGTAGGATCGGTTTGAAGCAAGATCACCATGTGGTCACAGGCGCTTTTACACTCCTTAAACATCGCGATATAGCCGGGGTGAATGACATCAAAATTTCCGGCAACAAAACCTCTTTTGGCTTTCATATTCCTCAGATTTGGGGGCGTAAATGTAGTCATTATTCTGTATTTTTGAGCATGACTACTACCTATCGAATTACTGGCATGACTTGTTCTGGCTGCCAAGGCCATGTGCAGCGCACCCTTTCACAAGTTTCAGGAGTGAAGTCTGCAGAGGTGGATTTAGCGCGGGGATTGGCTTATTTGACGCATGAAAACCCGCTTCCATTTAAAGTTTTGCTGAGTGCCATGGAGGCTTCAGGCGGCCATTATGGCTTAAAACCGATGGAGGCCGAACATAAGGAAGACGAAACCTATCGCGCACTTTTATCCAAACTCCGTTGGGCAGTTGCCTTTACCCTGCCTATATTTTTATTTTCCATGAGCGAGATGTGGGGTGTTGAGCCTCAAGCATGGATGGGTTGGGTGCAAGGTTTGCTGTCCTTGCCCGTCGTTTTTTTTGCCACCTGGATGTTGATGCAACGCGCTTGGGGATCGATTCGATCTGGCCAGCTCAACATGTTTACCTTGGTAGGTATTGGCGCGGGGACGGCTTGGTTATACAGTACCTGGGCTTTAGTCTACGGGTCTATTTATCCTACAACCTCTGGGCTGTTCCTTTATTTTGAAGCGGCCACCGTCATCTTGACTTTAGTATTGCTGGGCCAAGTATTAGAGGCAAAAGCGTTGTTAAATACCAGTGACTCTCTTAAGGCGCTGATTTCCCTGGTGCCTCGTAAAGCCATACGTCGTACATCCGGATTGGATGAAGAAGTCGACGTAGCGGATATATTGGCTGGTGATGTGCTGGTGGTGGCCCCAGGAAGCCCCATACCTGTCGACGGTGTTGTTTTGTCTGGATTTTCAGCCGTGGATGAGTCTATGCTGACCGGCGAATCCCTTCCTTCCGCCAAATCCACCGATGATCTGGTACATGCGGGCACCCAAAATGCCAGTGGCCTGCTGGTAATTCGCGCCCAAAAAGTTGGTGACCAGACCCTGGTCGCGCAGATTATTGCATTAGTCGAACAAGCGGGTAGGAGTAAGGCGCCTATTCAAGGATTGGCCGATCGAATCGCCTCATATTTCGTTCCTACAGTTCTCTTGATCGCTCTAATCACCTTCGGTGCTTGGGTTATTTGGGGTCCTGAGCCTATATACCTAAATGCTATGATCAACACCATTGCCGTATTGATCATTGCCTGCCCATGCGTATTGGGATTAGTGACGCCTTTGTCAGTGATGGTTGGGGTAGGTGTTGGGGCACAACAGGGTATTTTGATCAAAGATGCCGCTGCGCTTCAGCGCATGGCAGAAGTAGATGTGCTGGTGGTGGATAAAACAGGAACTTTAACTCAGGGAAAACCTGAAGTGAGCGCCTCAGCCTATGTCGAAGGTATAGATGCTGGGTTGATCCAAAGCCAAGTGGCTGGTCTCTGCCTGTTGAGCGCACATCCCATAGCCAAAGCAATAGCCACCTACTTGCAACAGTCAGGTGTGGTCTCCACTTCTGCAGAACATTGGTCTGAATTTCCTGGCCAGGGTATGGTGGGCACATTTGGGGATGACCCACTCGGTTTAGGCAACCAAGCGATGGTGGAACAGCGGGGATTGGCCATAGAAGACTCTATAAGGGCACAGGTGGACCAGTATATACGGCAAGGCGCTTCTGTGTCTTATGCCTTTGATTCAGATCGAGTATTGGCAGCCTGGGCGTGTAGAGATCAGATCAAACCTGAGGCTCAGTCAGCCATCAATTCCTTGCTTCTCGACGGAGTAGATGTAGTCATGCTCACAGGCGATCAGCCAGCAGCAGCAGATTTAGTTGCCCAGACCCTAGGTATTATAAACTACCAGAGTCAGTGCTTGCCGCAGGACAAATGGGCTGAAATTCAACGGCTGCAGTCTCAAGGTAGGGTGGTGGCAATGGCTGGTGACGGAATCAATGATGCCCCGGCGCTCACCCAAGCCGATGTGGGCATTGCTATGGGTACGGGCGCACAAATCGCCATTGAAAGCGCTTCAATCGCCCTAGTGCGCGGATCGTTAAAGGGTATTTTGCAAGCCCGCCAACTCAGCCGTGCCGTGATGAAGAACATCAAGCAGAACTTCTTTTGGGCATTTGCCTATAATTTATTGGGTATCCCCATAGCCGCCGGTGTGTTGTATCCCGTGTTTGGCTGGTTGCTCTCTCCGATGATTGCCGCTGCAGCCATGAGCTTTAGCTCGGTTACCGTGATTGCCAATGCTTTAAGGTTAAAACATTTTTTTAATTATGCTCATCAATAGACAACAACAGCGCTGGGTGCGCAAGACACATAGATTTATGGGGCTTTTCTTGGGGGTGCAATTTTTGATGTGGACCCTGAGCGGTCTTTACTTCAGTTGGTCGGATATCGATCAAATTCACGGGGATGATCTTAAAAAACTTCATCCTGATCACGTGGCGTTTGATTTGCCCCTGTTGGACGCCAAACAATTCGGTATGTCGGTACACGCTCTTTCGCTGAGGAATATTGATGGAGTGCCTTACTATTGGATTAACGATAGTGTATTAGTGGATGCCTACACGGGGCAAATAACTCCTGGAATCAACAAAGATCAAGCTGTAGCGGTGGCACAAGCCCACCTTAAGCCGTTGGGCATGATCGATTCAGTTATTCAAATAGAGGCGGTTGGTCCCCATCACGAAATTCGCGGAGCTGATTTTCCTGTATATGCCGTAGCGTTCCAACATCCAGACCATCCTGTGGCCTACGTTTCCCAAAAGGACGGTCGTTTTTTAAGCATCCGACACCAAAATTGGCGTTGGTTTGACTTCTTGTGGATGACCCATACCATGGATTATCAGGGGCGTGACGACTTCAACACCACCTTGCTTCGGGCCTTCTCATTATTGGGGCTGATAACCGTGCTTAGCGGGTTCGCATTATGGGCAGTTACTACCCCAGTATTCCGAAGAAAAATAAGGCAATGAACCCTTAAGGGTCAGATATTTACCTTTTTTTAAAAATATTTTTTGTGGTTTGTATATCGGTACGTAGAAATATATACATTTGCATCAAATTTGAAAAACAAAAAAACCAAAAACTTAAAACTATTTACCATGAAAAAAATGCTTATGATCGCTGCTATCGCTAGCTTGAGCTTGCTTAGCTGCAAAGGAAACGCTGAACAAGAAGTTGTAGCTGAAGAGGCTATTGAAGCTCCTGCTGTTGAGTCTACTGAAATGGCTGTTGACACTGCTGCTGTTGACACTACTGCTGTTGAGGCTCCAGTTGCTGAAGAAGCTCCTGCTGCTGAGTAATTTCAACCAGCGATTCTGATGAAGAAATCTAGTGTGGTTGTTTTGTTTGCATCTCTAGCTATGCTAGCTTGTAAGCAAACACCGACAGAAAACCCAGAGGTGGTTTCTGAGTCCATGGAAACAGCGATGAATACTGAGGCTAGCTTCGGTGTTCGTGGAAACTGTGAAATGTGCAAAAAGACCATTGAGACGGCTGCTTTAAGCGTGGAAGGTGTAGTTTCGGCTGACTGGAGCGTAGAGGCAAAGAACATCAAAGTTTCCTTTGATGGTACCCGTACCAACCTCGAGGCCATACATCAAGCGATTGCTGCATCGGGCTACGATACGGACCAAGTAAAGGGAAGTGAAGAAGCCTACAAAAGCAATCCTGGATGCTGTCAGTACGACCGCGCCATGGAAATGAGTGTTCCTGGTGAAGCCCCTGTGCAAACCCAAGAGTAACTCCTTCTTAAGAACAAATTAAAGTCGCCTTTAGGGCGACTTTTTTTTTGCTCCGCTTTTATCCGTCAATAAAAAAGGCGCTCCTAAAGGAGCGCCTTTTCAGTAAATGTACAGCAAGGATGAATTATACAGCAAGTACGCTGTTGTAGTCTCCTGCGTAATCGCTCCACTGAAATCCGTCAGCTTCTTGATCGTTTACGTAAGTTCCGTCCAAAAGATATCTAAATTCAAAAGAGTTATTGGCTGGAAGTTCGATAGTGCTTTTAAACACACCGCCTTTTTGTTTTTTTAGGTCAATAGGCGCATCCCAATTGTTGAATGAACCGATTACTTGAGCAGTTTGTGCCTCTTGACTTTCAATCTGGAAAGTCACTTTGCAAACAGGTTTGCTTTTAAGAAATTGTTTTTTAATTGCCATGATATTTTGTGTTGAATATTGATGCAAATAAATTCAATATCAATTAGTTGGGCAAATAATTTACAATTTAATAACAAAATCTTCCTGAGTGATTAGATATTTTTTGTCAATGTGTATTATTTTGTCAATATAGTGCTGTATTTTATTCCTGAAGGTATTTGCCTGATTTTTAGTATTTTTAGCGTAACATCCTAAAAAAATGGCACTATGAAATCGATTCATTTCTTCACCTCCCTTTTTGGTATTTGGGCAGGAATTACGTTAACCCATGCTCAAAAGGTCTATTCCCCAGAGGAGGTCAGTGCGTTCAAGTTATCTACGGCAGATTGGATTAGGAATAATGAGCGTTTGAGTCAGGTCATGGTAGATAAAGTATTTTCATTTGCTGAGTTAGGATTTCAAGAGCAAGCCTCCTCTCAATACTTGACTTCTATATTGGAAAAGAATGGTTTTGAGATTCAGTGGGGATTATCCGGTATCCCTACGGCTTGGGTAGCCACTTGGTCTCAAGGGACAGGGCCCGTTATTGCTTTAGGAAGTGATGTGGATTGTATCCCAAAAGCTTCTCAATATCCAGGTGTGGCGTATCACAAACCTATTGTTGAAGGTGCACCCGGCCATGGCGAGGGCCATAATGCAGGTATTCCTTTGAATATTACGGCTGCATTGGCCGTACAACAGGTGATGAAAGCCAACAAAATTGGGGGAACCTTAATGCTCTGGCCTGGTATCGCCGAAGAGTTAGTTGCCGCCAAGGCGTGGTTTGTCCGGGATGGTGTATTTAAGGGAGTGGACGCGTGTATTTTTACCCACGTAAGTAGCAATATGGAAGTGTCTTGGGGACCAGCTTCTGGTACCGGGTTGATCTCTGTGGAATTTACCTTTGAGGGTGATGCAGCTCATGCGGCAGGTGCTCCATGGAGAGGAAAAAGTGCCGCTGATGCCGTTGAGTTGATGAATGTTGGCTGGAACTATAAAAGAGAACATCTTGACCCATTGAAGCGCTCACACTCAGTCATTTCAGACGGAGGTGATCAACCCAACGTAGTCCCTTCTAAAGCGAGTATTTGGTACTATTTCAGAGATGTCACTTATGAAGGGATTATGGATATGTATCAAGCGGCTCAAAGAATTGCCGAGGGTGCTGCCTTGATGACCGACACCAAAATGTCCTATAAAATTTTGGGTACGGCCTGGCCTAGGCATTTTAACAAAAGTATAGCCGAGGCGATGTACCAAAACATTCAGGCAGTTGGCTTACCTCAGTGGTCAGCTGAAGATCAAGCATTGGCCCAAGCGGTGCAACGTGAGGTGAACGCTAAAAAAGTCGAAGGGTTGGCTATGGAACTGGAGACGATTGGCCTACCAGCAGCCCAACCTGTGAGTGGTGGGAGCGATGATATCGGCGATGTCTCTTGGGTGGTTCCTACAGTAACCTTGCGTTTTCCATCGAATATTCCTGGATTACCCGGTCACCATTGGAGCAATGCTATAGCTATGGCTACCCCAATTGCGCATAAGGGGGTAAGTAAAGGAGCTGAAGTGGAAGCGATGACCATCATTGATTTGCTGACACAACCGTCACTTATCAAAGAAGCATGGACGTATTTTAACGAGGTGCAAACGGCTGAAACTAAGTATGAGCCTATGATCCAATCAGATACTCAAGCACCTACCTACCTGAACACCGAAATTGATCAGAAATTCCGCAAAGCGCTTGAGCCGTTTTACTACAACGAAAAGAAATATAAATCTTATCTCGAGCAGTTGGGTGTTCAGTACCCTACGGTTAAGGAATAGTTTGTTCTTGGCTTTTATCGGTTTGAATAAAAATACCCTGTAAAGCTGCGCTGTTGACCCTCTACCTGGACTTGTAGCACGTAGTAGTACGTGCCCACAGGTAGCGACTCACTGCTTCCTGGAACGGTTCCCGTAAAGTAGTTGCTCGACTGTCCATAGCCTTTTACTCGGTAGATCTCCTGACCCCAGTTGTTGGTGATGATCAGTTCGTTGTCTGGGTATTTTTCGATGTTTCTGATGGTCAGCACATCGTTGTATCCATCCCCATTGGGCGATAGGGCGTTGTAGACCTCGATGTCTTCTGCCACGCGAGCACTTGGGGTATAGCTGTTGCTGTCCAAGTAATCCGCGATACCGTCGTTGTCTGCATCATACGCATCCGAAGGGTTGCCATCTCCATTAGGATCCGCCTGCTCATCTTGGGTAGGTAGTCCATCTCCATCATCATCCGCATCCAAGAAATCAGGGGTCTTGTCTTTATCCGAGTCTGCGTTAATCTCAAAGCCGTTCAAGATACCATCCCCATCAAAGTCTTTTTGATCCCACAGCGCCTTGTTGCTTGTTATGGTTTGGTTGGCGCGTACCAAGGAACGCTCGTCGTTGATGCCTGTACCGTCCTGAAGCTCCTGACCATCCGTTACCCCATCTCCGTCAGAGTCTATCGATAGGTAGTTACTGCCCAAGAGCACTTCCATAGCTGTGGTTATACCGTCGTTGTCATCGTCTGAATCTAAGTGGTCCATAACACCATCTCCATCCGTATCCACAAAACCGGATAGTGATATTTCCAAGGCAGTAGGTACTGAGTCATTATCATCATCCTCATCCCTAAAGTTGGGGATGCCGTCTTGATCTGAGTCTAAGCTGATCTTTCCATCAGTACGTACCGTGGGTGAGGTTAGCTCCTGTGCATTGGGAATACCATCTCCATCGCAGTCCGCCTGGTCCCATAAGGCGGTGTTCTCGGCGATGCTTTGGCTGGACACTACCAGTGCGCAGGCATCCGTTGGGTCTGTACCATCGGTGACTTCTTGCGCATCGGTGACCCCATCTTGGTCTGAGTCAATGTTCTTTGGGTTACTGCCTAGGGCTGCTTCTGTTTCATCGCTCAATCCATCGTTGTCGTCGTCTAGATCAAAGTCATCCGAGATACCGTCGCCATCAAAGTCAAGCACACCAGCCACCGGTGTTGTTCCTCCTAAAGGCGTGGTGTCTGCTTGATTGGGGATACCGTCACCATCAACATCCGGATCTGAGTTATCTCCTATACCGTCTCCATCTAGGTCCGCCCACTCGGCTGAATCTAAGGGGAAGACATCTTGGGTATCTAGCACTCCATCGTTATCGTCATCCGCATCAATACAATCCGGGTTGCCGTCTCTATCCGTATCCGTAGGCACATCCGAAGCATCTCGTGGGTCTGTAGCACAGAGCTGCTCCTCTTGGTTGGAGAAGCCATCGCCATCAACGTCCTGATCTGAGTTATCTCCCGTACCGTCTGCGTCTAAGTCTGCCCACTCGGCTGGATCTGAGGGGAAGGCATCTTCAGTATCCAACACACCGTCGTTATCGTCGTCCATGTCCACACAGTTAGGAATATTGTCCCCGTCTGTATCCAATGCTTTAGATGAGGCCAATAGTGGGTTTGATCCACAAGCAATCTCATGCTCGTTGGTCTGTCCATCTCCGTCCATATCTGTATCGGAGTTGTCTCCTATGCCATCTGCGTCTAAATCAACCCACTCGGTTGGATCTAAGGGGAACACATCTTCGGTGTCTAGCACACCGTCGTTGTCGACGTCTAGGTTTGTAGCATCATTGATTTCATCGCCATCCGGATCTGTTACGTTTTCTATCACCCCATTGCCATCGATATTTGCTTCATGCTCATTGGACGGCACTTCTTGTTCTGTATCAGTAGAATCATCGGAAGAGTCCACTGGGTCTGGATTAATCTGTTCCTCCTCTGGGTTAGTTGTTCCATCTTCATCAACATCTGTATCTGAGTTATCTTCCGCGCTATCTGTATCTAGATCCGCCCACACGGTTGGGTCTAACGGGGACACATCTTCGGTATCCAATATGCCGTCGTTGTCGTCGTCCGTATCCATACAGTCGGTTACACCATCTTGGTCTGTATCCGTAGGTGCTTTTGTGTCATCTAATGGGTCTGTAGCGCAAAACTCCTCCTCTAGGTTGGAGAATCCATCACCATCTTTATCCAGGTCGATTAAATCTGGAATTCCATCCAAATCAGTATCTAAGCCAATCTCAATAGTCAGTATTCCAGGAAGGTAATTTATTCTGTAATTATCGCTGGTCAATCCAGATACATTAATGGAGTAGATGCCATAGTTTACTGCGTTCAAGGCAGAGCCTGAAAATAGCAAATCACCACTCAAGTTAGCAGGCCCCTCACCATGCACAAAACCTTCAAATCGTGCAGAATAACCACTTGCTATTTGATTGTTAAATACCTGAGTAATATCTTCCGCCGTAACCGTTAAGGTTTTAGCTTCTATAGTAAAGTGCTCTGAGGAAAGACTCATGTCATAGTTGTCATTACTAAGCGTTCCCCATACTACAGCATAAGTACCCACATCTTCTCCCAATGCTCGGGTGAGGGCTCCAGTGGCGGTTAGTGTAGCGCTGGAGGTAGCGCTTAAAGTATACGTCAGTTGGGGATCTGCCTCACCATACGTCTTGGACAATACATCTGGGGTCACCGTGACTACCAATGGGGTTATAACAAAATTTTCCGCCAACAAATTCAAGGTGTAGTTGGTGTTGGTCATTGTGCCCAACTGAATCGCATAATCCCCCACATTCTCACCAGGCTCACGCGTCAAGGTACCATCAACACTCAGCGTAGCGCTAGAGGTAGCGCTTAAAGTATACGTTAGTAGGGGATCAGCCTCACCATACGTCTTGGACAATACATCTGGGGTCACCGTGACTACCAATGGGGTTATAACAAAATCTTCCGCCAACAAATTCAAGGTGTAGTTGGTGTTGGTCAATGTGCCTAACTGAATCGCATAATCCCCCACATCTTCCCCCGATGTTCGGGTCAGGGATCCGGTTGCGGTTAAGGTTGCGCTGGAAGTAGCGCTCAGGCTATAAGTTAGTACTGGATCTACCTCACCATAGGTTTTAGACAACACATCGGGAATCACCTCTACAACTAAAGGGATAATCTCAAAGTCTTCCGCCAACAGATTCAAGGTGTAGTTGGTATTGGTCAGTGTGCCTAACTGAATCGGATAATCCCCCACATCTTCCCCCGATGTTCGGGTCAGGGATCCGGTTGCGGTTAAGGTTGCGCTGGAAGTAGCGCTCAGGCTATAGGTTAGGGTTGGGTCAGTAGAGCCATAGGTCTTGGACAACACATCGGGAATTACCTGAACAGCCAATGGGGTAATCTCAAAATCTTCCGCCGCCAAATTTAAGGTATAGTTGGAGTTAGTCAGAGTACCCAACCCAATCGCATAATCCCCCACATTCTCACCAGAGTCACGCGATAAGGCGCCACTAACATTCAGCGTAGCGCTGGAGGTAGCGCTCAGGCTATAGGTTAGGGTAGGGTCAATAGAGCCATAGGTCTTGGACAACACATCAGGGGAGACCGTAACTGCCAAGGGTGCAATACTAAAGTATTCAGGTGACAAGCTCAAGATGTAATTAGTATTGTAGAGCGTTCCCAACCCAACCGCATAATCCCCCACATCCTCACCAGAGTCACGCGATAAGGCACCATCAACAATTAGCGTAGCGCTGGAGGTAGCGCTCATAGTATAAGTAAGCGCAGGATCTGCTTCACCATAGGTCTTGGACAACGCATCAGGGGTGACTGTGACCGCCAAAGGGGTAATCTCAAAATCCTCCGCCAACAAATTAAAGATGTAGTTGGTGTTGGTGAGTGTACCCAAACCAATGGAGTAGAATCCAACATCCTCACCAGGGTCACGGTACAAGGCGCCACGAACACTCAGCGTAGCGCTGGAGGTGGCGCTCATAGTATAAGTAAGCGCAGGATCTGTCTCGCCGTAGGTCTTGGACAACACATCCGGGGTGATTGTGACCGCCAAGGGGGTGATCGATACTACGCCATCAACAAAGTGCAGATCGTAGTTGTTGCTGCTAAGTCCGTAGGGCGAGATAGGGAAGGACCCGACTTCTATGGCGGTTGTTCCTGTGCCTGAAAAAGTCAAAGTTCCTATTAAATTCAGCTCATTTTCACTAGGAACAAAACCCTCATAGGTTGCTGTCCATCCAGTTGTTGGTTGTCCGTCATAAACCTTCTGTACATCGGTTGCCGTAACGGTTAAGGTTTTAGCTGCAATGATAAATGTCTGCGTGATTGTTCCCGTGTAAGCGCCGATTCCATGAATGGTTGCTATCGCCGTCCCCACATCGATGTGGTGAGTATAGGCTACGGTGAAGTCTGTGTTTTCTGTCATAGGGACACCGCCATTTTCTACGTTGATTTGAGGGGTTATCGGTAGGCCAGTATAAGTTTGTTGCACTATTTCGTTCGCGGTCCATGAGTTGATGGTTTGGGTGGTTTCTGAGGCCATAATCTGATCAGCGTTGATTGGAGATACAGCTACAAAACGTTCCTGACCTGCAGGTCCCCCCCAAGCAACACCATTCCAGCCCTCTGAATTTACAGCGGTTTCTAAAGTCCAGGTGATGCCATCTGGGCTGGACATGACCGAGTTTGGATAACCTTGGTCTGCGACGGCTACAAATCGTTCGCGTCCTGCCTGGCCACCCCAGGTGACTGAGGCCCAAGATTTGTCAGCTGCTGCCGCTCTTCTGGTCCAAGTTATTCCATCTGAACTGGTAATTACTCGATGTCCAGTTCCACTTCTGGCCAAGGCTACAAATAATTCTTGTCCCGGAGGTCCACCCCAAGTAATCGATGTAAATTGTACATTGATATTTAGGTATATACTGCTCCAGTTGATGCCATCACTACTTTTCATCAAACGGTACATACCAGTACTGGCCACGGCGATAAAAAGTTCCTGGCCCGAGGGACCTCCCCAAGCGATATCTTTCCAATATCCGCCTGTAATGCTCAGGGTTCTGGTTGTCCAATGTATGCCGTCAGGACTGGTGATTGATTGGTTGCTTATTCCAGCAGAAGCCTCGTCTACTCCCACAAATAACTCTTGACCAGGAGGACCACCCCAGGTTATATTTTTTATTCTTAAGCCATTGCCAGCATTTTGCCCGGTCCAATTGATTCCGTCCGGACTTGTCATCACTCCGTGGGAAGTAGCGCTTTCTGCCACAGCAACAAACAACTCTTGACCAGCAGGTCCGCCCCAAATAACACGGCGCCACCGATTATCTGCTACAGAACTCCGTGAAGTCCAGGATATCCCATCAGGACTCGTCATGATCCGATTACCCGTACCCGTCTGAGCCACAGCCACAAATAGTTCTTGACCTACAGGACCTCCCCAGGCAATACTGGTCCAGCTGTTAGTTGATGGCGCTACTTGTGTCGTCCAACTGCTTTGGGCCAATACCCACTGGGTAAATAACCCCATCAAGAATAAAAGTACAATTCTATGCATCCAACGAGTTGCACAACAAAATGTGCAAACCGCTAAAAATATGACTTACATAATTTTAATATGGATTTTTTCGATGAGTGGTAATTGGTGGGACGCGCTGAATAAATCAAAGCTCCTGCGCAAAATGGGAATGGTGATGCGCCATCAAATAAAGGGCAATCTTCGCTAAACGGTAATTTACCCGACAAATACCGTACAAATTTGACGGGATTAAAATAAAAAACCCTGTAAATCAATGACTTACAGGGTTATTTTGTACTCGAGGCGGGACTTGAACCCGCACAGCCTAATGGCCATTGGATTTTAAGTCCAACGTGTCTACCGATTCCACCACTCGAGCCTCTACACCGAAGTGTAAGGTAATTGAGCGAAAAACGGGATTCGAACCCGCGACCTCCACCTTGGCAAGGTGGCGCTCTACCAACTGAGCTATTTTCGCAAACAAAGAACGAGCATCAATTCAGATGCGGATGCAAATGTACACCATTTGATAAAATTGTCAAGAAAAAAAGAATGAAAAAAAGGGTTATTGTCCTCCTTGGAGCATTTTCTTGATGCTCGAGAGTTTGTTGAGTGCTTCCAAAGGAGTGAGTCGATCAATATCCGTATCGATGAGTTGTTCCTTGATGGCCAAAAGGGTTGGGTCGTCTAGTTGGAAAAAACTCAATTGCATGGCTGGCTCATCCTCCGTCGATTTCTTAGACTTGCTCACTGGGCCAGCTGGTTGAGGCTTTGTGTTTCCGTGGTTTTGTTCCAGTAGCCTCAGTCTTTCTTGAGCTGTATGGATGACCGCTTGTGGCATTCCGGCCATTTTGGCTACGTGGATACCAAAGCTATGCGCACTTCCTCCAGGATTTAATTTTCTGCGAAAAAGCACTTGATCTACCCGCTCCTCCACAGAAACATGGAAGTTTTTGATTCGCTGGTATTGGTTTTCCATTTCATTGAGTTCGTGGTAGTGCGTGGCAAATAAGGTTTTTGCCCGTGTGGGGTGTTCGTGTAGAAACTGCGCTATGGCCCAAGCGATAGAAATACCGTCGTAGGTGCTCGTTCCTCTCCCGATTTCATCGAGTAGCACCAAGCTGCGTTCAGATAAATTATTGACAATCGATGCGGCTTCATGCATTTCAACCATAAAGGTGGATTCGCCAAGAGCGATGTTATCGCTAGCGCCTACACGGGTAAAAATTTTATCCAAGATACCCAATACTGCTTTTTGGGCAGGCACGAAATAACCGATTTGAGCCATGATGGAGATCAGGGCTGTTTGCCGCAATAGCGCGGACTTACCGCTCATGTTGGGCCCGGTGATCATCATCATCTGCTGGGTGTCTCTGTCCAAGAACACATCATTGGCAATGTAAGGCTGATCAGGAGGCAAATACTGTTCTATCACCGGATGACGTCCCAGTTCAATGTTTAGTTCATGGCTTTCATTGAGTTGGGGCCTGCGATAATGGTGTTGGATGGCGGCGTGTGCGGCACTGCACAGACAGTCAAGCCTAGCTAATGCGGCCGCATTTTGTTGGATCTGAGGTATGTATTGTATGGACTCTTGAACCAGTCGAGCAAAATGCATCTGTTCAAGTTGGTCGATCTGCGCTTCAGCCCCAAAAATTTTGGCTTCAAACTCTTTGAGTTCTTCGGTGATGTACCGTTCGGCATTGACCAAGGTTTGTTTTCGAATCCAATCTTCGGGCACCCGGTCTTTGTGGGTGTTGCGCACTTCGATGTAGTACCCAAATACGTTGTTGGCTGTAATTTTGAGGCTGGTGATTCCTGTGCGGGCCGCCTCGCGTTCTGCCATTTTTTGCAGATATTCCTTGGCGTTGGTCGCCAATCCCCGGAGCTCGTCCAATTGAGGGTCAACCCCTGAGGCAATGGCGGGACCTTTGCCCAAGAACGTAGGGGCCTGGTCGCTGAGTTGGGTAAGCAGCAGTTGGCTGAGCTCATTCAGGGCTACTAAAGCATCTGGCCCTTTCATGAACTGCGCGATTTTGGTGTGTGTCCAGGAGGATTCTATGGAGGGGATTTGCCCCAAGGCCTCCCCGAGTGCTCTCAATTCTCTGGGGCCGATTTTTTGTGTGGCGGTTTTTGAGGCTAGTCGTTCTAAATCAGGTAATTGCCTGAGTTGTTCTCTTAAATTATGGAGCAATGTGCCATCGTTAACCAATGCGTCAACGACCTCATGTCTGGCCTCAATAGCGGGTATGTCGACAAGTGGAAAAGCCAACCAACGGCGCAACATTCTACCGCCCATGGCGCTCACCGTGTGATCTAAAACTTCGTACAGAGCAACCCCTTGTGCTGTTTTTGGGGCCAATACCTCCAAGTTTTCCAACGTAAAACGGTCCATCCACAAATGGTTGGTCGTCGAAAGTCGTTTGAGTTGGTTGATGTGGTTTATTTTGTGGTGCTGAGTTTGGTCGATGTAGTGAAGGATGACACCGGCAGCAGTGATACCTACAGGGGCATCTTCCACACCAAAGCCTTTTAGGGAGGCAGTTTTAAAATGCTGAGTCAACTTTTCGCGGGCACCTTCAGGATAAAAGGCCCAGTCATCCATCGCAAAATAGTGAAAGGCATGGCCTAACTGATCCATCAGCCCTCTTTTTTGCTGTTTGGGGATCAGTACTTCAGCGGGCTTTAACCGATGCAAAAGTTGTTCCATCGCCTGACTGCTGCCTTGTGCCAGCAAAAATTCCCCCGTGGATATATCCAAAAAGGACAGCCCCCACTGGGTTTTATCGGGGACAACGGCCGCTAGAAAGCGTTGATTTTTTGGCTGTTGCAAATCATCATTTAAGGCTACCCCAGGGGTGATCAATTCAGTGACTCCTCGCTTAACAATGGTTTTGGTGGTTTTGGGATCTTCCAATTGGTCACAGATAGCGACCCTTAGTCCAGCCTGAACTAGTTTGGGCAGGTAGGTTTGGAGTGAATGATGCGGGAAGCCAGCCAGTTCTGTTTGGTCGGAGCCATTATTTCTCTTGGTGAGTACAATACCCAAGATGCCTGCGGCCTTGATGGCGTCTTGTCCAAAAGTCTCGTAGAAATCACCTACCCGAAACAACAAAAGCGCATCGGGATAGCGGGCTTTGATGCCGTTGTATTGCTGCATCAAAGGACTTGTTTTCTGTGAAGGCGTGGCTTTGTGGGCCATAGTATTGGTGATTTCTGTGTACATTTGCCCCAGGAGATGGTCTGGGAAAACCAAGCACCAAAGTACTATTTTTCAACGGCTCCGCCCAAACTCAAAACGAATTTATCCGATGAATCAACGCTTTGTCAAACGCCAAATGGAGGAATTGCCTCGTCTTGAGGTAGCCGGGTTTAAACAGGCAGAAAAAATGCCTGTGGTCGTGGTGCTGGACAATGTGCGCTCGCTCAACAATATAGGGTCTGTTTTTCGCAGTGCCGACGCCTTTTTGGTCCAAGAAATTATATTGTGCGGCATTACCGCAACACCTCCCCACAAAGACATCCATAAAACCGCCCTAGGCGCTACCGAAAGCGTAGACTGGCGATATGTCGGCGATACTCACGATGCTGTGGTCCAGCTACGCGAGCAAGGGTGTCAAATCTGGGCGCTCGAACAGGCGCACCAATCTCATAGGTTAGGTGACTGGGTGATGCATCCAGACAAACCACAGGCGATTATTTTGGGCCATGAAGTTGATGGCGTTCAACAGTCAGTTATCGAGCTGTGTGATGGGGTGTTGGAAATCCCTCAATGGGGGACCAAACATTCGCTAAATGTGTCGGTCAGCGCGGGGATCATTTTGTGGGAATGTGCTCGACAATGGTCAGCGCATAAGCGGTAAAGAATTTGGATTTTTAAACACAATTTCTTTAATTGCAGTAAGTTTATCAAACTAAACCTAAACTAATCAACCAAATGAAGGCCCAGTTTTACTGGGCTTTTTTGTTTTAAATAGTTGATTGATAAGGGGTTGATCGGATCACGTGATCAAATATTTTTTGGGTAATCCACCGGTAGTCATCCGCATTATGGACAAAGTCAACAGTGGAAACATCCAACACTAATCTTCCCGGCGCAGGGGTTGAGGTTAGGTATCTGTGATAACTTTGGTTGATTTTTTCCAGGTAATCGGCGCCTATTCCTCGCTCGTATTCCCTTCCTCTTTGTTCGATTTGGGACAGTAAACGCTCTGTATTTTGGTGTAAAAACACGTAGGTGTCCGGCCCAGGAGCCTGGGCATACATCATTTGGAAGAATCTTCTGTATAGCTTATACTCTTCTTCTCGGAGGGTGATTTGGGCAAATATCAGCGATTTGTGGATGTCGTAGTCACTGACCACAAAATCTTTAAACAGTTCTTTTTGGGCCATTTGGTCGTTAAACTGTTGATATCGTTCCGCCAAAAACGACATCTCCAAAGCAAATGCGTATACCTCGGGTTCTTCGTAAAATTGAGGCAAAAAGGGATTATCCGCAAACTGCTCCAGCACAAGTGCCGCATTAAAATCTCGAGCAATTGCTGTAGCTAAACTGGTTTTGCCAGAACCGATATTCCCTTCGATCGCTAAATGTCGAATACCTGTGTATTCCAATCGCTCCTCCAAGTGAAGTTGTTCCGCCCATTTTTTAGGCATCACCTGATCCGAGCATTCACGCATGAGTTCAGCTACGGAACGGTGCAGCTTGGGGTGAATAATTTCCGGGGCAATTTCAGCCAGTGGCGACAACACAAATTGTCGCTCGTGCATTCTAGGATGTGGAATGACTAGTTCTGGTTGTTCCCAAATGACCGAACCCAAGAATATAATATCAATATCGATGGTTCGTGACGTATACCCCTGTCCAGGAACTTTTGGAGTCCTGGCCAGTGTGGATTGGATTTTCTGAGTGATCGCTAAAAGATCCTCTGGAGAGAGCGTTGTGGTGACCCACAAACAACAGTTGAGAAAATCAGGCCCTTCAAATTCAACGGCAGGTGTTTGATAGAGACTAGAAACTGCACCAATGGGCCCAATTTCTTGGCCGATCTGGTATAGGGCTCGTTGCAGCAAAATCTGTCGGTCGCCAAGGTTGCTGCCCAAGGAAAAATAAACGCGTTGGTTGAGGGGATTCATCAAGCTCAAAGGTCGGAAAAAAAGGATAATCCTTATCTTTGAAAATCAAATTCAACGCCATGTCTTTTTTTAAATCCTACCTAGCTACTTTACTGGCTATTTTCACCTCTTTTTTTATCGGTATTATCATGTTGGTAGCCTTAGTGGGCATTTCAGCTTCTTCAGAAGGAGGTGTTCCCGCTATTGAAGATGATTCCGTATTGTCCTTAGATTTAGGCTTGCCCATCAGTGATTATGCGCCTGCTGGAGAAGACGATCCACTGACTGAATTGTTGGGCAATCCTCAGCTGAGCTTGGAGTCTATCTTGATGGCTATCGACCAGGCGGCCCAAGATGACCGGATTCAAGGAATTAGCATTAAAGATCCATTTGCCCTAGGGGGCTGGTCTCAGGTGCGCGACATTCGATTGGCGTTGGAGCGTTTTCGTTTAAGCGGCAAGCCTGTTTGGGCTTATGCAGATATTTATACCCAAAAGGATTACTACCTGAGCTCTGTGGCAGATAGCGTTTATTTAAGTCCGGTAGGTGTGTTGGACGTCAAGGGATTGGCGGCTGAGGTGCTTTACTACAAAGGATTTCAGCAAAAAACTGGCTTGAAGATGGAGGTGATTCGCCACGGCAAATACAAAAGTGCTGTCGAGCCCTACCTGGAAGACCAAATGAGTGAGGCTAACCGAAGTCAATTGTCTACTTTACTGCATCAACTCTGGCGCACCATTTCTCAAGAAATAGCCCAGGGTAGGGGTGTGGCACTCGAAAAAGTAAATGATTGGGCGACTAATGTTTCGGGTAGAACCCCTGAAAAAGCCCTGGATGCAGGGATGATTGATGGATTGTTGTACGCCGATCAATACGATCAGAAATGGGCGGATCTAACCGGCGAAGATGGGGTGGAATACACCTCGCTCTCGCGTTATATTCGCTATGCTCAATCACAGCGCAACCTTAAATCTACGGATCAAATTGCCGTGGTATACGCTCAAGGGGAAATCATGCCTGGTCCAGGAAATCAACAGTATATAGGAACTCAGTTGATGGAAGAAGCTTTGGAAAAAGCTGTGGAAAACGAGTCGGTCAAAGCCATTGTATTGCGCGTCAACTCTCCTGGAGGTAGCGCCATGGTATCAGAGCATATATGGAGAGCCCTGAAGCGCGCTCAAGAAAAGAAACCTTTAGTGGTTTCTATGGGTTCAGTAGCGGCTTCAGGCGGTTACTACCTGGCGACCGCCGCGGACCAGGTATGGGCTACACCGATGACCATCACGGGTTCCATAGGTGTTTTCGGCACGATCCCCAACTGGAGTGAACTTTCTGAGTCTTGGGGTATTCATGCTGAACAAGTAACCACCCATCCTCAGGCTGCACAATATTCCCCATTTGCCCCGATGTCTGACGGCTTTAGAAGTCAGGTTCAACAGGGTATTGAACACACCTATCAGACCTTTTTAACCCGCGTGTCCGAGGGTAGAAAAATGACCACAGCTCAAGTAGATTCTATCGCTCAAGGTAGGGTGTGGAGCGCTCAGGACGCGTTAGCCGTCGGGTTGATCGATGAACTGGGGTCGCTGGATGAAGCCGTTGCTGGGGCCGCTAAACTAGCTGGTATCTCGGATTATCGGGTGCGCAACTATCCGAACTATCCTTCTTTTTGGGAGGAATTTTTTACCTCGATGGAGGGTTTCCAATCCTTAGTTACTCAGGTCAAGACTGCTTTTTCAGGTCCTGATCAAGCGATAGCTCAACTGCAGCAACTGCCTATACGTGCCGAGGTATATACCCGTATGCCTTTTGGTTTAGAGGTGAAGTAACTACCCTTATGGGTGGGAAATTTCCACTACATAGCCTTCGTGGGCGCGCACGTTAAACACGCCATGGTGATCAAAGATCAAGTATTGGCCTTTAATACCTTGAAGCACTCCGGACCAGCTCGGTGTTTTTTGGAGCGAGATACTCTGTACTTTTTGTGGATAATGGACTACGGGATAATCGAGGGATTCTGCCTGTTGATCATGAAGCACATAAGGCAATACTTCGTCTGGAAGAAACTGAACGAGCTGCTCTTTTTCTGCCCTGAGGTCCATTGGGGCCGATTTCTGTACCAGCATTTGACGCCAATTGGTTTTGTCCGACACGTGCTCTTTTAATGCGACCTCTGCTATACCAGCCAGGAATCGATTTGGTGTCTCGAGTATAGGGAGTGCTTGATCGGCGCCTTGGTCGATCCACCGGGTAGGTAGTTGAGATTTTCGCGTTACGCCCACTTTGAGGTGACTAGAAACAGCCAGGTATACGATGTGCGGTTGGAGTTGAACTTTTTGCTCGTAAGCCAGGTCGCGGTCTTCAATACCCAGATGAGCTTGACTCAGCTCTGGATGCATCACCCAAGCACCAGCTGCAGGTTGTTCAAAAAAACATTTTTTACAGAACCCTTGTCTAAATAGTTCTTGAGGACCTCCACATCCCATGCACTGATATCCTATATGTTTGATGTGTAGCGTCTGGCCTAGCCATTGATTCATTAAAATGACATCACTGCCTAAGACCAGATAGTATTCAATGGGACTGTTCTGTTCTGCAGGCATTTTTTGGAGGACTCCGCGGTGTGTCATGATGGTGGAATTCTGGTTTTTTGGTGTAATTTTAAAGCACCTAAACGGTTAGGTACATTTTATAAATATACGCAAATGCCCGCTGCACTGCTCCATTCGTTTGCTTCTTGGTGGCTAAAAAAACGCATCCATCAGATAGAGCTGTTCCAAAAGTACCCCAATGAGGTGCAGCAAGAGGTGTTGATGGAGTTGCTATTATACGCTAAAGACACCCAGGTCGGGCGCAGCTATGGATTTGAAGATATACGAAGCTACAGCACATTTGCGGAAAGAGTACCCTTGACCACCTACGAAGAACTAGCTTCTGATATCGACTTATGCCGCAAAGGAACCCAGGAGCTTTTTTGGCCTACTCCGATTAAGTGGTTTGCCAAGAGCAGTGGAACTACCGATGCGCGCAGTAAGTTTATCCCGGTGAGTGTTGAATCCCTAGAGGATGGGCATTATAAATCGGGCAAGGATCTACTTTGTCTTTACCTAAACAATAATCCTGATTCTCAGTTATTTCAAGGCAAATCCCTCCGTCTAGGTGGCTCTAAATCTCTGTACGAAGAAAATGGCAGCGTTTTTGGTGATCTATCTGCTATTTTGATTGACAACGCCCCTTTCTGGGCGGAGATGAGCAGCACCCCGAGCAGTAAAACCTCCCTCATGGGCGATTGGGACCACAAGCTTCCGGCTATTATCGCTGAGGTGCAACAGGAAAATGTAACCAGTATTGCCGGGGTTCCTTCGTGGATGTTGGTATTGCTTCAGCAGTTATTGGCCGCTACAGGAGATGAGGATTTAAGCAGATTATGGCCCCAACTTGAGGTCTATTTTCACGGCGGGGTGAGTTTTATCCCGTACAAATCTCAGTACCAGCGTATCTTGACTCAACCCCAGATGAAGTATTATGAAATTTACAATGCTTCGGAAGGCTTTTTTGCGATTCAAGACCGCAACGACAGTCAAGATTTATTGCTGATGCTGGACTATGGAATTTTTTATGAGTTTATTCCGCTGGACGTGTTGGGGACAAAAGATCAAAGGGTGTTGCCCCTAAGTCACGTGGTGATCGGCGTGACCTATGCGATGGTAATCACCACCAACGCAGGTTTATGGCGTTATCAAATCGGAGATACGGTTCGGTTTACCTCTTTATTGCCCTACAGAATCAGGGTAGTTGGGCGGACCAAGCACCACTTAAACGCTTTTGGAGAGGAATTGATGATCGAAAATGCTGAAAAGGCCTTAGCTCAAGCTTGCGCCCATACAGGGGCACAAATTGTCGATTATACAGCGGCCCCCATATTTATGGAGGGTAGTCAAAAAGGGGGGCACGAATGGTTCATCGAGTTTAAAGAACCCTTGGCCGATGAAGGGTTGTTTCACCGAATTTTTGATCAGGAACTTCAAGAACAAAATTCGGATTACGAAGCCAAACGCCGCAACAACATGACGTTAAATCCTCCGGTAATTCACTCGGTACGTCCAGGTCTGTTTAGGGATTGGCTAGCCGCCAAAGGAAAACTGGGCGGTCAGCACAAAGTGCCCCGTCTTTCCAACGAGCGAACATTTGTGGAAGAGCTTAAGAAGCTGCTTTGAGTTGATCGAGCAGTAGTCCAGAAAGTTGTTTGGCTGCATAGGATTTGTCCACACGCAGTTCAGTCTGTCCGTTGCTCGGCATGTCAAACATGGCGTCTGTGAAGATGCTTTCACATAGGGACCTAAGTCCTCGGGCACCCAATTGATATTCTAAGGCTTTTTCAACCATAAAATCCAAGGCGTCTTCTTCCACGGTCAGCGCAATACCATCCATCTCAAATAGTTTCTGGTATTGTTTGATGATGGCATTTTTTGGTTCGGTCAAAATCGAACGCAAAGTCGCTTTATCCAAAGGATCCATGTGGGTCAAAACAGGTAATCGACCTATGATTTCTGGGATAAGACCAAAGTCTTTTAAGTCTTTGGGCAGTACGTACTGCAAAAGGTTTTGGTGATCTATTTGGGCTTCTTGTTTCGAGGCGCTGTATCCAACGGCCTGCATATTCAGTCGTTGAGCGATTTTTTTCTCGATGCCGTCAAACGCGCCCCCTGCGATAAACAAGATGTTTTCTGTGTTTACCTCAATAAATTTCTGATCTGGGTGTTTGCGCCCACCTTTGGGAGGGACATTTACTTTGGTGCCCTCTAAAAGCTTTAGCAAACCTTGCTGAACCCCTTCTCCAGAAACGTCTCTGGTGATGGATGGATTATCGCTTTTACGGGCAATTTTATCGATCTCATCGATAAATACGATTCCGCGTTCTGCATTTTCCAGATCGTAATCAGCAGCTTGCAGCAAACGAGTAAGGATGCTCTCTACATCTTCTCCAACGTATCCAGCCTCAGTAAGCACGGTAGCATCTACAATGGCCAATGGCACATGTAGCATACGCGCAATGGTTTTGGCTACCAAGGTTTTTCCGGTACCTGTTTGGCCGACCATGATGATGTTGCTTTTTTGAATTTCTACATCATCTCCCTTTTTTCTGGGCTGAAGTAATCGCTTGTAATGGTTGTATACAGCTACAGACAACACTTTTTTTGTTTTGTGTTGACCAATGACGTATTGATCCAAAAACTCTTTAATTTCTTGTGGCTTCTTGAGCTCTAGGGCTGCGCCAGATTTTGGTTGGGTATCGTGCCCTATTTCCTCCGCCACAATACCATGGGCTTGCTCGATGCATCGATCGCATATGTGCGCTTCGATTCCTGCGATCAGCAATTGAGTCTCTGCTTTTTTACGTCCGCAGAAAGAACAAAATAAAGCTTCTTTAGCCATTATTGCGTGCGTGCCAAAATTTCATCAATCATTCCGTACTCCTTGGCCTCTTGAGCCCTCATCCAATAGTCGCGGTCCGAATCTTCGTAGACTTTTTCTACACTTTGCCCGCTGTGTTTGGCGATGATATCGTATAATTCATCTTTGATTTTCAATACTTCTTTGGCAGCAATTTCAATGTCGCTCGCTTGCCCAGAAGCTCCAGAAAGCGGTTGGTGAATCATAACCCTTGAGTGTGTCAATCCAGATCTTTTTCCAGGAGCACCCGCACACAAAAGCACTGCGGCCATGGAAGCAGCCATACCGGTACATATCGTAGCTACGTCAGGCTTGATAAACTGCATGGTATCGTAAATGCCTAATCCTGCATACACGCTACCTCCTGGCGAATTGATATAGATTTGAATGTCTTTATGGGCATCAGCACTTTCCAAAAACAACAACTGAGCCTGAACGATATTGGCAATGTGGTCATTGATTCCAGTTCCTAAAAAGATGATGCGATCCATCATTAATCGAGAGAACACATCCATCGCTATCGCGTTTAAATGTCTTTCTTCAATAATGTTTGGTGTCATCGCCTGAGGATACATATGGCTGATGATTTGGTCGTAATAAGTGCTTGAAATCCCTTGGTCTTTCAAGGCAAAATTTTTGAATTCCTGAGCGTAGTTCATGGTTGTGGGCTTAGAAAAAAAAGGTGTCAAGACCCTGGGGACTTGACACCGTAAAGATAACACAATTATCCCGTTAGGCGCTATATGCCTCGGCGATGAATTTGTCGTACGTGACTTCTTTGGCTTTCAAATGACAAGCTTCTTTAAATAAAGCAACTAATTTCTCTGACATCAATTGATCTGAGAGGCGTTTTACTTCATCTTGGTTGCTTAAAATGCGCGCAGCAATACTTTCTAGTTCCTCCTCTTTAGGATTTAACTGTCCGTACTGAGCCATTTGTTGAGCGATGTATTTTTTGGCAAAATCTTTCAATTCGTCAAACTTCACTTGAAGGTTGTTTTTCTCGATGATTTTACCCTCAATCAATTGAAAGCGAAGCGCTTTCTCTGACTGTGCATACGCTTCAGCAGCTTCTTGTTCGGTCATTGGTTTTTCGCCACTAGTCATCAACCATTTGGTCAAAAAGGCTGCGGGCAGATTAAACGATGTGGCGTCGAGTAAGGCATCCGTCACATCTTGATACAGTTTCTGATCCGCTTGTTGGTTGAATTGCTCTTCGGCTTCCGCTTTGATTTTGTCTCTGAGTGCCTTTTCTGAATCGACTACTCCAGGACCGTATAGTTTATCAAACAGCTCTTGATCCAGTGCTGCAGGAGTTCGTTCCTCTATGGAGATCACTTCAAATGAAATGGTGGCATCTAAATCTTTTACCTCCTCAGATTTTTTTCCAAATGCACGGGCATAAACAAAATCTTCTTCAAACAACCCTTTGGTTTCAAAGGAAAGGACATCGCCTACCTTGGCTCCAAGGAATGCTGTTTGGGCTTTTTTGGATTTAAGCTGGTCAAACAACAGGGTGGTTTGGTTGTTGATTTCAGCGGACTCTAAAACAAAGGTTCCTTTAATCTCAGCAGTTTTACTGGATTGGTCAGCAGGAGTTACAGTGCCAAATTGCTTTTTAATGCGGTCGATTTGATCGTCCAACATTTTTTTGTCAGCGACGATTTGGTAGTGCGTGATCGCTTTCTTGGTTTTCAGGTCTAGGTCAAATTCAGGGGATAAACCGACTTCAAAATCAAAAGAAAGCTGCTCTGCTTGCCAGTCAATTGGTTTGTCGACAGGAAGAGGATTTCCCAACAAAGCTAGTTTTTCTTCTTGTAGGTATCGGCCCATTTCTTGTTGAAGGAGTTTGTTTACTTCTTCCACCAAAACGGCCATGCCGTATTGTTTTTTAACCAATCCCATAGGGACTTGGCCTTTTCTAAATCCGGGGATATTGGCCTTCTTGCGGTAGTTGGTCAATACTTCGTCTACTTTGGGCTGGAAGTCTCCACGTTCCAAAGTAAGGGTCAAAACGGCGTTTAATTCGTCTTTTTGGGTTTTTACAACCTTCATAGTTCCTGAGTTATAGGGGTAAATTGGGGGGCAAAATTAAGGTATTTTACACATTCAACCAACTAAAGCACAGACATAAAAAAAGGGCGGCCCATCGGGCCGCCCTTTTTGTAGGTAATTAACCTAACTAGTTTACGTAAAGACCTTTGTAATCTAATGGGTTTACTAATGGTAGGTTTGATTTGTAGGTGCTGTTAATCGCGTTGATAAACAGATTTGAAATAAGCGCATATCCGCGTGGTGAAGGGTGTACTCCATCTAGTGAGAATCCTCCGCCTGATCCGTATTTAGCCGTTATTTTGCTTCCGTCAGCCAAAGTTACTCCATTGGCGATCAATCCGTTAAAGAACCCATAGGTGTCTACAACCGGTAAGCCATAAGCTTGAGCCACTTGAGCAATCCCTGCATTTATCGCTTGGGTCGCAGTAGAAATTTCTGCTTGCTCTTGAGGGGTCAATACCCATTTGTCATCTAATGGAACGGATACACCATTGATCAGGGATGGGTTATTGTTTACTAATGTTCCAATCACGCTTTGTGCGGTTAACACCACTTTATCAGCAGCAGTAGCCTGTCTCATTTTAGTAAGTGCAGGATTAAATCCGCTGAGGTCGGTCAACGATTCGTCTAAAATAACCACGGCATTTCCTGCTCCTGCAGTAAAGGTGATAGTTCTTTTGGTTTTCTCAGCAGCTGAGATGATTCCCAACGAAGCCAACTGAGCAATTCCAGCATTGTAGGCGCCAAAAGCGGCGGCTGAATTCAACATGGTGGCAGTTGCTGCATCAAGCGGAATAGGGTTGTGTGGCACGGTAGTGAAATAAGGAGCGCCCAGTACATTAGGTACATTGGCAATAACTCCTTTAGCGCCTCCTTGAGTCAGGGTTTGAACGATGGCTTGGATAGCGCCCGCTACTACATTGGGATCGGAGATATCAGATCCACCATAAGTCGCAGGGTTTAAGTTGCCGGTCTGGTTAACTCCAGCACCACCAGCGGTGGCATAACCCAATACATCATTGTTTCCAATCATCAGGGTAAAGAAAGTCGGTTGTTTGGCCATAGCATCAGCTAAAACAGTCGTTGAAGCACTAGAGGCAAATCGAGCGAAATACGGATTGGCTAGTCCCAGTGGAACACCGGCAAGATTACCATATCCTGGAGCCAATAAATGGTAGCTTTTGGCACCTGGAACCCCCATGTTGTTGAATTTTCCAGATAGTTTATTAGCGATGTTGGTAGCTGGGGTACCATAAACTGTTTTAGGAGCCGGTGAACCAGAGGAAAAATCTAGGTACATGCGGTTTCCTAAAATCTGTTGGCCACCCAAAGTAGCTCCACCAAGGTTGTCCGCCATTAATGGAATATCAAAAGCTCCACCACCAGCTAAAGCCATTCGGCCAGCAATTTGGTTAGGGAAAGAGGCGAGCTGCCCATCAGCAAACAATGCGCCGTCTGAGTAGCCTGCAGTCAGCGAGTTTCCAAGGGCTACGTACGTAGAAAAGTTGGCTGTTCCTGAGGTGTATTCAATGGGTTCTGGATCCGGAGTTACGACAACAGCGTCTTCAGTACAGCTGTATAAAAAAAGAACACCAGAGAGTAAAGCAAAATATTTTTTCATGGTTGCGAGGTTGATTTAGATTTAGTTGACAGTTGTCAATTCTTATAAAATTAGTTAAATTTTAATACAGCGCAATAAATTGATGTAAAATCACGCGGATTGAGTTAAAAATTCGAGGCTTTTAGCTAAAAAATCTCTCGGGTTTTCTGCGTGGAGCCAATGGCCAGCTTCAGAGATTTCATCGATACGCGCCTTGGGAAAGTGACCTATTATTTGGGGTCGGTCAGCATCGAGTATATAGGTCGATTGCGCCCCCCTTAAAAACAAGGTAGGACCTGGATAATTCATGTCCGGAGGCAAAGCAGTTCCTATAGACTCCATGCTTTGGTAGAGCACAGGTAAGTTTAGTTTCCATCCCAGAGTTTGATCAGGCTTTCGTTCCAAATTCTTTAGCAAAAACTGGACGATGCCTGAGGCCAATCCTTTTTTTTCCAGTAGTTGACCTGCTTCTTGTCTAGAGGCGGGTGGAGTATCTGCCAGCGATTTCATCGCTTCTAAAATATGTAGGTGATGAGGGGGATAGGACTTAGGGCCTATATCCGCAACCAAAAGCTGTTGAATTCGCTCAGGTTGGCTGCAGGCTGCCCACATGGCGGTTTTTCCACCCATGGAGTGTCCGATGATTTTTGTCGAAGAAATTCCTTGGTGATCCATATAACGCCAAAGGTCTTCCACCATAGTGGAGTAGTTAAACTCTGGGTGATGAAAACTTTTTCCGTGGTTGCGTTGATCGACTAGGTGTACCCTGAATCCTTTGGATTCGTAGGCGTTGCCCAATGTTTTCCAGTTGTCGGCCATTCCCAGAAAACCGTGTAAAATAATGAGGTCTGGACCGTCTCCTTGAAGGTAACTGTGGAGGATTTCCATTAGGACAAGGCGGTTAAGTATTTTTTAATCGTTGTTTCCAATCCCAAATACAAAGCCTCAGCGATCAGTGCGTGCCCGATAGATACTTCATCGAGATGGGGCATTTGTTGTTTAAAGTAAGCTATGTTGTCCAAGCTCAGGTCATGGCCTGCATTGACACCCAATCCTAATTCATGGGCTCTTTGGGCCGCGGCTCTGTAGGGGGCAATGGCGCATTCTCGTTCTCCCTGTGCGTATTTGTGGGCGTAGTTTTCGGTATACAATTCAATGCGGTCCGCCCCCGTTCTTTGCGCTGCTTCGATCTGATTCAGCACGGGATCTATAAAAATAGAGGTGCGAATACCCGCTGCTTTAAACACCGAGATATGTGCCTTAAGCTCTTGCTCATAAGCAATGGCGTCCCATCCAGCATTGGAGGTCAGGGCCTCGTCAGCATCAGGAACTAAGGTGACTTGGGCCGGCTTGGTTTCCAAAACCAAAGCGATGAACGAGGGGATCGGTTTGCCCTCAATATTGAATTCTGTGGACACTATGGGAGCTAAGGCGCGGGTATCGCTGTAGCGAATATGCCGCTCATCGGGCCTTGGATGTACGGTGATTCCCTGAGCGCCAAAAGATTCAATGGCACGAGCAGCCTGTAGCACATCGGGTACATTTCCCCCTCTTGCGTTGCGCAGAGTGGCTATTTTATTGATGTTCACGCTTAATTTGGTCATGAATTCATAGGTTTGAGCCTGCAAAAATACAAAATCATCCCCCCAGGCAAGGATTAAATGAGTAATTTGCACCTCTATTTGTAGCCTAGATGAAAGGAGAATTAGAATCTTTAACTGATGCTTTGTGGGCAGAAGACTTTCCAGCGCTCAAAGATTATCTAAACGCCTGGCAGAAAGCGCATCCTGATGCTGATGCCTATGCATGGGCGGAGGCTTTAAATACCACAGGCACCTTGATGGGTGTCCGTTTTGGACAAAGCCACCTTTCCCTTTCCGATCTGGTGCATTTGTTGGATCAGTCAGCCATTGAATTAGTCTACCTATATAAGGTCCCTTTGGATCATGGGGTTCTTTACTGCGTATTGGTACAAGGAGATATGCCTCCCGTTTTTGAATTGATGTACCGCAAAGGGTACGACTTGGTATTTGCCGATGGCTGGATGCCTAAAGACAGTGGTGCGCAAGACCACGCAGCCTACTTACAAAAGTATTTGGGAATCTGATGAAGGTAGCGCTCTACGGATATAAACCTACCCATGAAGCCTTACTCACCGTAAGGTCATTTATCGATATGGCCTACGGAAGTTCTGATGAATTGATCATAGAACAAGGGCTTTTGGGGCAAATCAAGCATTATTGGCCAGAGTTGGATTATCCCGCGTATGATGAGGTACAAGGCCTTGGATCCGATGTTGACTTGATGATTAGTTTTGGCGGAGATGGAACCATGTTGCGGTCGGTTACGTACATCAAAGATTCAGGGATTCCACTAGTGGGGGTCAATACCGGTAGACTTGGATTCTTGTCTACACTGGATCAAGAGGACATACACTTTATTTTATCTGACTTTAAAGCAGGCGCTTATACGCTAGATGAACGCACCTTGTTGCATGTGCAGCAAGATCAGCCCAACAACTGGCAAGTGCCGTTGCCCATAGCGTTAAATGAAGTGACCGTCAGCCGAAAAGACACTACTTCGATGATTACGATTGAAACCTATCTGGACGGCGAATACCTGACCCACTACTGGGCTGATGGGTTGATTATCTCCACGCCCACCGGTTCAACGGGCTATTCTCTGAGTTGTGGCGGGCCCGTGGTTACTCCGGGCTCAGGAGTTTTAGTCATTACACCCATTGCCCCTCACCACCTAAACGCCCGACCCATGGTGATTCCCGATACTACTAAAATCAGTTTGAGGGTGACTGGTCGAGAAAAACAACACTTGGTATCTATGGATTCTCGCTTGGTGTCCGTGGACAACGAGCAGTGGATTTACATAGAAAAAGCACCATATACCATTAAGATGGTGGAATATGCCTCAGAACGATTCTTGAAAACACTGCGCAAGAAGATGATGTGGGGTGAAGACAAACGCAACTGATGAAGAGGTTTTTGCGACAAATCATCCTATTAGCGTTGTTGTTTTACAGCTGCTCAGTTTCTGCACAGCGCTATGAGCTCGGAATCATGGGCGGTGGTGCCAACATGATTGGCGATGTCGGCAGCACACAATACATCAATCCCAACAGCCCAGCTGCTGGTATCTTGTTCCGGTGGAACAGTAGCATGCGCTATGCTTGGCGCGCATCTTTGATACACTCCAATCTCCGCGCAGAAGATCAATTATCTTCAGATCTCTATCGTCAATCCCGAAATTATTCGGTAACGAATCGACTAACCGCTCTTTCCCTAGGGTTGGAATTCAATCACCTTAAATTTAATCTTCACCGGTTTGGGGGGCAATGGTCTCCTTATCTCTTTTCGGGGGTCACCATTTATCATGCACACGCCCAACGGGGGTCAGTTTTTGCCAGTGTTCCCGTGTCTCAGGAGGAGTGGGGTTTGGCCGTGCCTGTGGGTGTAGGGGTGAAATGGCGTCCCAAGACCTACCTGGTCTTTAGTCTGGAATCCACCCTTCATGCTACATTTACAGACAATTTAGATGGAAGTAATCCAAAGAATGATAAATTTGCAGACCTTAATCCAGGGGATTATTTCGGAAATCCGAATAGCCAGGATTGGTTCCTGTGGACGGGTTTGACCCTGACCTATACTTTTGGCCAAAAGCCATGTGTTGAATGTTATAAATAGATGTCTGAAGCAATTCATTCCATAGACCCTAAAAGGTTGCCTAAGCACCTGTCCATCATCATGGACGGGAATGGTCGTTGGGCTAAAGCTCAAGGTAAACCCCGCACCTACGGCCATGAGATGGGGGTGAAAACCGTCAAGAAAATCGTGGAGGCTTGTGTGCGGTGGAAGATTGAGTTCCTAACCCTATACACCTTTTCCACTGAAAATTGGAATAGACCCCAGTATGAAGTGGATTTGTTGATGCGTTTATTGGTCAAGTCCTTAAAAAAAGAGTTACCCACCTTTATAGAAAACAATGTTCGTCTTGGAGCTATCGGGAGTTTAGAAGCGTTGCCTGGCTCAGCACAGAAAGAACTCAAAGAAGTGATAGAGGCCACCAGTAAACACACCGGCATGACCTTAACACTCGCATTGAGCTACGGTGCTCGAGAGGAACTTACTCAAGCCATGAGGCAAATAGCCGATAAGGTTAAAAATAACATAATTAAGCCTGAAGATATTGACCAAGCTTATATTAATACCCATCTTTACACCCATGATCTCCCCGATGTAGACCTGTTGATCCGCACTAGTGGAGAACAGCGCATCAGCAATTTTTTATTGTGGCAGATCGCATACGCAGAATTATATTTTACCGAGGAATTTTGGCCGGAATTTGATGAAAATTCCCTAGAAAATGCCTTCATAAGTTATCAACATAGAGAGAGAAGATTTGGAAAAACAAGTGAACAAGTTCAGTCCTAAAGCGCTCATTTGGCATACGTGCTTGATCGCCGCCTTACTGCTTAGTGGGGCTTCAGGCTGGGCGCAAGATCAAAAGCTCAATTTTGAGGAGGGCAAGAAATACCAAATCGACACATTACGCGTAACCGGTCTAAAGACTTATAACGAACAAACCGTAAAAACGTATACTGGACTTCGGGAGGGAATGACCATCACACTGCCTGGCGAACAGGTGGCTACGATGATTTCCAAGCTGTGGGATCTAGAATTGTTCAGCGATATCAACTTATACATCACCAACAGCGATGGAGATCACGTGTCCCTGGAGCTGGCTATCCAAGAGCGACCAGTGCTTTCAGATGTGGATGTTAAAGGTATTTCATTTAGAAAGGTGGATGATATACTAAAGGATACCGACTTAAAAAAAGGGAAAAAAATTACCAAAAGTTTGATTTCCAACACCAAAAATTACCTGGAAAACAAATACAAGAAAGAAGGCTACCTAAACACAAAAGTATCCATCGTCACTATAGATGATACCACGGCGGTCAATGCACAAAAGATGCGGGTAAACATCGATCGCGGAGATAAAGTAAAAATCCGTCAAATTATTTTTGAAGGCAACGAGGCTTTATCGGATGCTAAACTGCGTAAGGCCTTGAAAAAAACCAAATCAAAAGCCATCTATCGTTTTTGGAAAAAGTCCAAATATATTCCTGAGGACTACACCGAGGATTTAACCAAGCTGATCGATGTGTATGCTTCCAATGGATACCGGGATGCCCGGGTATTGGGTGACACACTGATCAACCATAACTCCAGTCTTATTTCTGTAAAGATCAAGGTTGAAGAGGGGCGCAAGTATTATTTTGGTACAATCGATTTTGTAGGAAATACGGTATATCCAGACCACATTTTGTCCAAGGTGTTGGGGATTAAAAAGGGGGATACCTACAATGGGGTATTGCTGCGCGAACGCGTTCAAGACAAAACCAAACCTGATGCAGAAGACATCACTAACTTGTACCAGAACAACGGATACTTGTTTTCGAGCATCAATCCTGTTGAGGTCTCTGCAGCCAACGACACCATTGATTTTGAGATCAGAATTATCGAGGGTAAAGAGTCGTTCCTGAACCACGTTTATGTGTCGGGTAATGAAAAGACCAATGACCACGTAATCTACAGAGAGATGCGCACCAGGCCTGGTCAAAAATATTCCAAGGACAATATCATGCGCACGATTCGCGAGTTAGGTCAGCTTGGTTTTTTTGATGCCGAACAAATTGCGCCAGACATCCAAAATCCAGATCCGAATACAGGTACTGTAGATATAGCGTATAATTTAGTGGAATCAGGCTCCAGTCAGATTGAACTTCAAGGAGGTTATGGCGGAGGTGGGTTTATCGGAACGTTAGGTCTGTCGTTTAGCAATTTTTCCATCCAAAATATTTTTGACAAGGAATCGTATCAACCCGTTCCGATGGGTGATGGGCAGACATTTGCCTTAAGGTTACAAGCCAGCCGAACTTTTAGGGTGTACAGTTTGAATTTCTCTGAACCTTGGTTGGGAGGTCGCAAACCCGTTCAATTCAATATCAACCTGTCGCGTACTCAGCAGTTTGCCTTCGATTATGCCCTGAGGGATGTAGATAAAAACAGATCATTTGCCATCACAGGATTATCTGTAGGTTTAGCCAAAAGATTGCAGTGGCCTGACGATTATTTTACCGTATCTCATGCTCTTGGATACCAGCAGTACGACTTCAATAACTACAACATTGGATTGTTTAATTTCGGTAATGGTACCTCGAATGCGCTTTCCTATACTTTTGGGGTGTCCAGAAATTCTTCAGGACCTAATCCTATATTCCCCACAGAGGGTTCCCGTTTTGACATCACTGCCAAGTTGACTCCTCCTTTTTCATTAATGGGCAGCAAAAAAGATTTTGCTTCGATTAGAGAAGAGGCTGAAGATATTGTGGCGCGAAGAAGAATAGGCGAGGCGTCTACGTTGGATTTACAACGTTTAGAGACCTTGGAAGAAGAGCGTTTTAAATGGTTAGAGTACTACAAAGTCAAGTTTAAAGGAGATTGGTATACCCGCCTGTTTGGCAAATTCGTCTTGAGAGCCAATGCTGAATTTGGTTTCCTTGGAAACTATAACCAAGACATAGGGGATGTGCCTTTTGAGCGTTTCTTTGTCGGCGGTGATGGTATGGGTAACTTCACCATGGATGGACGTGATATGATCCAGTTGCGCGGTTATGAAAATCAATCGCTGACTCCGGTGGATGAGCTCACAGGCCAACAAGAAGGTGGATTAGTGTACAATAAATTCTCCATGGAGATGCGTTATCCGTTGACGCTAAAGCCTTCTGCGTCTATATTTGCCATGACATTCCTCGAGGCAGGTAATGCTTTTGATCGTTTCAGCACTTTTGATCCTTTTGACGCCAAGCGTTCTGCGGGTGTGGGAATTCGTATATTTATGCCTGCTTTCGGTTTGTTGGGGGTTGATTTTGGTTATGGATTTGACCAAGACAACCAGCCAAGCTCCTTTGGGCCAAGCGGTTGGCAGACACATTTTATTATTGGACAACAGTTTTAACAGATGAAAACCGCCTTAGGCTATATCGCATTATTTGTTTTCTTGATGGTTGCACCCAGTGCTGTAGCTCAAAGAAGTGTGCGGGTAGCTTATGTGGATCTCGATGAGGTGTTGGCCTCATTACCCGCCTATGCCCAAGCGCAAAAGAATTTAGAGGCACGTGTAGAGGATTGGAAAAAAGAAGCCCAAGCAAGAGAAGAGGTGATCGCTGGATTAAAGCAGGTATTGGCCCAAGAACGACCTTTGCTTACCCCAGAATTGATTCAAGATCGGGAAACGGAAATCAATGCGGCTACCCAGGAATTGATGCAGTATAGACAGCAGCGATTCGGTCCTGAAGGAGATTTGATGATCGCCCGTAAAGGAATGATGGAGCCTATTCAAGATCAAGTATATGAGGCCATCAGGAAGTTAGGAGCCGAAAAAGGGTACGACTTCATTTTTGAGAAATCTTCCGATGCGGTGATGCTTTACGCACAAAAAAGATATGACCTGAGTGATGAATTGATTCGCCTATTGTCTAAAGCACAGCTCAAAGAAGAATACAGCTTGAGCGATCAAGTGATTAACGACCGAATCAAAGCTCCAGAACCCACTGAGGCTCAAGAACAGCGCATAGCGGCGGAACAAGAAAAAGAAACGTTGCGGACTCAAGCGCTGGAGGCCAAAAACGAGGCCAAAAATCAAGTCTTGCTGACCAAAAAACAACAACAAGACAGTATTCGCGCTGCTCGTGTGGCTCAATTTGAGGCCAATAAACAAAAAATGCTCGAGGCGCGTAAGGCAAGATCACAAACTAGCGCCAAAAAGAAAGACACGATTCAATAATATCGTTATATTTGACCACTTATCCAGAAAATTATCTAACATCTATTTATTTTGACCCTATGAAATCATTGAAGAAAATCGCATTGGCCCTGGTAGTATTTGTAGGCATGACCTCTATGGCTCAAGCCCAAAGCAAAGTGGCGCATATCAACGTTCAAGAATTGTTGATGGATATGCCAGAGATGAAAGCTGCTGAGGCGGAATTGCAAAAATTGTCTGAAACCTATAGAGCGGATATCGAAGACTCGATGACAGAATTGAGAAATAAGTACACCCTTTATTCTAACGAGTCTGCGGCAAAGTCTAAAGAAGAGAATGAAAAAAGAGCTCTAGAGCTACAAGGTTACGAGCGCTCTATCCAAGAGGCTCAGCAAACTGCACAACAAGAATTGCAGAAAAAACAAGCGGATTTATTTGGTCCTATTTCTGAGAAAGCCAAGAAAGCTATTGAGAAAGTAGCCGCAGCCCAAGGATTTGACTACGTAATTGATGCTACTCAAGGTTCAGGTTTGATCGTCGCTCAAGGGACTGATTTGCTTCCTGCCGTGAAAAAAGAATTGGGCTTCTAGTAGTCATACTAAGCTTCATGTAAAAACCGCCTCTGTGCGGTTTTTTTTATATCCTTGCACTATGGAAAGCACTGGACCTATGATTGGTTTTTTCGATTCTGGAGTGGGAGGTACATCGATTTGGCATGCTGCTCACCGGTTATTGCCGGGGGTCGATACCCTGTATTTGGCTGATAGCGCCCACGCACCCTATGGTTTGTTGTCTTTGGACGCCTTAGTGAGCCGTACGGAGGTGTTGACAGAGTTTCTCTTGGCTCAAGGAGCCACCATGATTGTGGTGGCATGTAATACGGCCACGACCAATGCTATCGCCCACTTAAGGGCCAGATATCCTGTTTCGTTTGTCGGTATAGAACCAGCGATTAAGCCTGCTACCTTACGCACCCAGTCACAGGTCATTGGGGTGTTGGCCACTCGAGGCACCATATCCAGCGGGTTATTTCACAGCAGAATTCAAGCTTATGGTTCAGGGTATAACTTGGTGATTCAGCACGGAGATGGATTGGTTGAGCAGATAGAGCAAGGTCAGTTAATGGGACAAGAGGTGCGCTCTCTGCTGTGGCGCTATCTTTCTCCCATGGTAGAGCAAGGAGTGGATACGCTCGTGTTGGGTTGTACCCATTATCCGTTTTTAATTCCAGTAATTGAATCCCTGTTCCCCGGGGTGTTTCAAATTATTGACCCAAGTGATGCCGTAGCAAGGCAAATACTTCATCTTTGGCCACACGAATCACCGCATGAACAAGGACGTGCAGTTTTTTTAACGAATGGCTCTTTGGAAGTGATGCGAGCGTTTGCCCCTAAAGATGCAGAGGTGCATATCTCTGCGGATTTTTAGAGGGTTCTGAGGTAGGTGTTTATCTTAAAGCTATACGCGTGTCTTTCGTCTTGTTGATGAGCGATCGATTCGACAAGTTCCCATTCATCGGGATGGAGCACTGGAAAAAATGCATCAGCTTCAAATACCCCATCTACTTCGGTTAGGCATACTTCTTGAGCCTTCGAAAGGGCCAATGAGTATATTTCACCACCGCCTACAACAAATGCAATGGCTGAGTCGTTGACGAGTTCCATAGCTTCCTCTAAATTATGTACGACAAAACAATCGGGGTGACTCACTGAATAGTCCTGGTTGCGGCTGATGATAATGTGTTTCCTGCCCGGGAGTGGTTTTGGAAAGCTTTCGAAGGTTTTTCGCCCCATGATGATGGGGTACCCCATAGTGGTGTGTTTAAAATGCGCAAAGTCATCCGGTAAATGCCACAGCAATTTACCTTCTTTACCCAAACTTCTGTTGGTGCCTATAGCGGCGATCAAGCAAAGATGTGTCGTGCTCATATGGCTACAGCCCCTTTTATATGTGGATGTGGATCATAGCCTTCCAGGGTAAAATCGTCAAATTCAAAGGAAAAAATATCGGTAACCTTGGGATTTAGGTGCATTTTAGGAAGTGACTTTGGGGCTCTGGACAGTTGAAGGTCCACTTGTTCTAAATGGTTGTTGTAAATATGAGCGTCCCCTAAGGTATGTATGAAATCACCGGGCTCAAAACCACATACTTGGGCGATCATCATAGTCAGTAGCGCGTAGGAGGCAATGTTAAAAGGAACGCCTAAAAACACATCTGCTGATCGTTGATATAGTTGACAAGATAGTTTTCCTTCGGCTACATAGAATTGAAAAAATGCGTGGCACGGAGGAAGCGCTGCTTTGCCTTGGGCTACATTTTCCGCAAAACTCTGTTGGGTATCTGGCAACACGGACGGATTCCAGGCAGATACCAACATGCGTCTGCTGTTTGGGTTGGTTTTTAATGTCTGGATCAATTCGGTGATTTGATCTATTTCTTCACTGTTCCAGTTTCTCCATTGGTGTCCATAAACAGGCCCTAAATCCCCGTTGTGATCCGCCCATTCATTCCAAATGCGCACACTGTTTTCTTGTAGATAAGCGATGTTGGTATCCCCCCGAAGAAACCAGAGCAATTCGTAGATAATCGATTTGAGGTGTAGTTTTTTTGTAGTCACCAGGGGAAACCCTTCGGCTAGATCAAACCGCATTTGGTAGCCAAATACGCTGAGCGTACCCGTTCCTGTGCGGTCTCCTTTTTGGACACCGTGGTCCTTGATGTGTTGCAGCAGTTCGTGGTATTGTTTCATGATATGTTCTTCACTCTGTGTCTTTATCCCAATATAATTCCGGCGATCGTGGCAGAGATCAACGAAGCCAATGATCCTCCTAAAACAGCCTTGAGTCCAAAAGCAGAAAGTACTTTTCTTTGATTGGGCGCCAGTGATCCAATGCCGCCAATCTGAATGCCGATCGATGCAAAATTGGCAAATCCACACAACATATATGTCGCCATAATCACCGACTTGTTGTAGGTGAAATGGGTGGCTTGGGTCATGTCCTTGAGGCTCGCCAGTTGGGTGTAGGCCACAAATTCACTGGAAGCCAGCTTGACTCCTAAGAGTTGCCCCATCAGTGTGATGTCTTCAGCGGCTACGCCGATCAACCACATCAGCGGTGAAAATATAAGCCCCATAACCGATTCTAAGGATAAACTTTGATACGCTGTATGGGCAGCCATCCAGTCATTGATGGGCGTGACGGTTCCTATCCACCCAAAAACTCCATTGAATAGCGCGATAAATGCGACAAATACCAACAACATAGCCCCCACATTGGCCGCCAATTTTAGCCCCTCGGTTGTACCATTGGCAATGGCATCTAAGAAATTCGTTCCGATTTTTTCATAAGACACTTCGATATGGGTGTCAATAGTTTCTGTTTGTGGATAGAGTATTTTAGCGACTACAACGGCACCTGGGGCCGCCATGACCGACGCTGCCAAAAGGTGTCGGGCAAATGCTAACCTCATCTCGGGGTCATTTCCCCCAAGAAATCCAATATACGCAGCCAACACACCACCTGCCACGGTGGCCATACCACCAATCATCACCAGCATCATTTCTGATTTGGTCATTTTGGCCAAATAGGCTTTGATCAAAAGCGGTGCTTCTGTTTGTCCTAAAAAGATGTTTCCAGCGACGGACAGTGATTCAGCCCCTGAAATGCCCAGCGACTTTGTCAATAACCAGGCCAGCCCTCTAACAACTTTCTGAATAACACCCAGGTAAAAGAGCACTGAGGTCAATGCGGAGAAAAAGATGATGGTGGGTAGTATTTGGAAAGCAAAAATGTATCCAATAGATGGATTGTTTAAATCGAGAAGGTTGCCCAACAAGAACTGACTTCCAGCTAAGGTGTAATCCAGTATGTTCAGGAATAATTGCCCAATCATGCTGAAAAAGTTTTGTACCCAGACCAACTGGAGCACTCCAAGGGCCAATAGGAACTGTAAGCCCAGGCCAATCCCTACGGTTTTCCATCGAATGGCTTTTCGATTGGCCGAAAATAGATAGGCAATACCGATTAAACTGACCATGCCAAGCACCCCTCTAAGGATACTGCTAAGGCCTAAAGTACTCGATTTAAGTACTTCAGTTTGGTTTACTGGTTCCTGTGCCCAAAGGGGGATGGCTGAAAACAGCCACAAACCGACTGCGGTAGCGATCAGCTTAGTTGCGTTTGGAAATTTCATCTCTAATTCTTGCGGCTTGTTCATAGTTTTCTTGTTGTACAGCCAGCTCAAGTGCAGATTCTAATGCGTCTAAATCCATGGAGGAATAGTCTGTATAGGGCTCTTGGGCTTCTTGATGGGGTTTATTGTCCGTTGGGTTCTTGACACTGAATTTTGTTTCTTCTTCAATTTGAAGGACAACTCCTGCCTGTTCCAGTATGTGTTCGTAGGTAAAAATAGGGGCCTTAAACCGCAAAGCAAGCGCTATGGCATCACTAGTTCGCGCATCGATCACTTCCTCCAAATCATCCTGACGCACAATCATACTGGAATAAAATACCCCGTCGTTGAGTTGGTGAATAATTACTTTGGAGAGGTGAATACCAAATCGTTCGGCCGTGTTTTTAAATAAATCGTGGGTGAGGGGACGCGGCGGTTGAATATCTTTTTCCAAAGCGATGGCTATCGACTGAGCTTCAAAGGCACCAATGACGATGGGTAGTTTTCTAGGGCCATCTAATTCATTCAAAATAAGAGCGTAAGCCCCATTTTGCGTCTGGCTGTAAGAGATACCCTTAATGGTGAGCGGAATCAGCTGCATCGTTGTGAAAAAGGAGGCCTTTGGCGGATACCAAAGGCCTCGTTTAGATGGAGCAATTTATAAAAAATTTAGGCGTTTTGGGACTTAAAAGCCTTGATTTTTTCAATCAATTGAGGGACTACTTCAAATGCGTCTCCCACGATACCGTAATCCGCTGCTTTGAAAAATGGTGCCTCAGGATCTGTATTGATTACCACTTTTGTTTTTGAAGCGCTTACCCCAGCCAGGTGTTGTATCGCTCCCGAGATACCTACGGCAATGTATAAGTTACTGGCTACTGGTTTTCCGGTTTGACCCACGTGTTCTGAGTGTGGTCTCCAACCGAGATCGGAAACCGGCTTAGAGCAGGCAGTAGCCCCTCCGAGCACTTGAGCGAGCTCTTCGATCATCCCCCAATTTTCTGGTCCTTTTAATCCTCTTCCAGCAGAGACTACAATTTCTGCATCGGCGATGCTTATTTTACCCTGCACTTTATCGATTAAACCAGGTGTTGTTTTGGCCTGTGCTTTTAGTTCAGGGAGGTTTGTTTCTGTGCTGCTGCACGAGACCGGATTGGGGTGTACACCATAGGCATTGGCCGATAGGCTGATGATGGCTACTTCGCTGGAAACTTCGGTTTGACTAAATCCTTTGTTGGTAAAGACT